>JAABUQ010001825.1_pt1 | contig 44012 bp, 21 predicted proteins | sample 5560001 | NCBI WGS metagenome assembly JAABUQ01 (sample SAMN10711888, study PRJNA513371) | rock metagenome | isolation source: Antarctica rocks | place: Antarctica: Victoria Land, Finger Mt nord | collected 2015-12-18 | reverse complement strand
GGTTGGGGTATGTGGCTTCTGAAGAAGAGGGCGGGGGTGGTGCTGATGGCGGCAGGGTTGAAGGTGGGATGAGGGTTGGGGATGGGAGACCCAGGGCTGCCAGTGCAGATGCTGCCGGGGGTGGAGAGTGGAGAGGTGGGGGGACGCCCTACCCGGATGTTAACCTCATGCCCAGTGGCAGCGATGGGAATGTACTGGAGGGGTTGGTCGGGGGTCGTGACTGACGGTCGGTTCCTTTTCGCTTTTTGAATTTTGAATTTCTTTTTACTTTGCTTGGTCAGATTTGTGCATTCACCAGCGCCCTCATCGTTCTATTTCCTCACGGCACCGCATCGCATCGCATCGCATCGCATCGCAATCGTGCGGCATCGCAAATGTGGCATAGCGGCATAGCGGCATCATCTGGAAAGGTAAAAGTTGTTGGGGTATCCAAAGAGGTAGAAGCTCTGGAAATCTGGTTTGTATGGTATATTGTTTACTATAGGTGCATGTATTCTAGATTGTCTCTATATCATCAAAAGGCATGTGAAAAAATCGGTATTCCAGCGAAATCGTAACCGTTTCTGTAGCCACCTCGAAGTAAAAGCTTAGTGTGCTTGCGATATCTGTTCAGCCTACCAACCCTGAGAGATCTTCAAAGTTCCATCAATTTGGTGAGGTTCCATGTATCTACCACCGCCTTGATCAATCATGAAGTCCGGCCATTTTAACCCTGGTAATACTGAGGCGGCCCGTGATGCGTTGGGGTGTGGAGAAGAGCCCCGTTTCCTGCAGCTAAAACTCAGCTCTGATGCATGAGGCGCCGGTACAACCTCATTTGAGGTGGGTACATTAACAGGCCTCAGCGCAAACTTTCCACCTCTCACAGTCCTACCTCACTTTTTGAAAAATCAGTAGATTGTCAGTCTTTGCATCACTAGCTATGTTCGAATTTCCTTCGTCCCGCAATGATTGGCGCCTGGACATCGTCAGCATTCTCGCGGTCCTCGGTGAAAACAATATTAAAATTCACGCTCAAGCCATGACGGCCACGAATTGGTGCTTGTTGCCTCGACTCATCCCAGCGCCTCAGGGTTTACTTCGAGAGATGCGCCCGAAGCGAATGCCCTACGTTGAAGATGTTTCGGTCTACGGAGTACAAACCGGGTCTAAAAGAGACGGTCTTAATTTCATCCCAGGTCTTATTCACAGGATCGATGGCGTTCCCTCCTACTCTGTTGAAGTCCACACAATCGACGAAAAGCCGGGAAGCCCGCCCGTCACGTACAAAACTTTTGCGCCTCTTAACCTTCTTGCAATAGGGAGCTGTTCACTCTCTGTTGGCCTGATAGTCTGGTCGATTGTGCTTCATGATGGCATCGCTTTTATCGCACTACTATTCATGTCAACCGCCACGTCTGCCCTTGGATATGCTTCTCGCTGGGACCGCAGGTTGCCGCAGAGACGCCCCACTTACTTCCAAGACATTATAAAAAGGAACGATGTTGTTTTACGTACGCGGTGGGGCGCTTTTATCGTTGTCAGATGCAGCGAGAAAACCGCACAAGAATTGTATTGGAGCCCGGAAGAATGTCTGTATCTCAGTCCCAACTGGCTATCACGCTTGAGTGGAGGCGTTGTTGGGGGCTTGATGGCCATGACAGCCGTCGTTCTCTTCGCCAATTGTTCTACCTGGGCAATGCAGGCTGCAATCGGAACAAGTTATGCCTTCCTGAATGTATCTTATTGGGTCGTTACGGTTATACCGGAGGCCTGGTCCTGGAATCTGAATTTTTATACTATCATCCGACATAGCGACACTGTGAAGTATAGTCGTACACCCAGCTTCGTCAAGGCTGTATCGGCGGCCATCAAACTCACCCAGTCAACGGCATGGGTACGCGATAACAACTTCTTACCAAATCAGGCGTGCTGGAGACTCTGGCTGGATGAAGCAGAGGACAATCTCGAGAATATTTCCTGGGACCCCGAAACAGCCCTGTCAGATCTTATTCACAAGACTGATGTCTGAAAAAGCTTTCGATATCTGCGCTGCTCTTCGGTCACGGATAGATTATCTTATACTTCTGCCCACAAATCGTGTAGATTCAGGCGTCATTATCTACTCATTCCAGAGACTTCCATGAATTCGACTCGAGGGCAAGAAATACGATCCATCAATGCCTCAATCGGGATATACATGGCAAATAGCCACGAAGTCGTAGAGGTACGGCCACAAGACGTTGACGAAACACCAGACTTGGGGAAATCAGTATTGAAGAGGCTCCAGTATCCCAATGGGTGCAAATGGGAGCTATAGAGCAGCCAGTTTTGAGTATAGATCTGGTAGCATGGTGTGGGGATACTGCGACGTACATGTGGAACGGATTCTGGGGGATAAACTTCTCGGGTCGACATGAGGAGCATCGCACCCTTACATATCCATGATAATAATAGCTCCTGAAGGGAATTGAGTGCTTATAATAGGATATTGCTATGGAGCACTAACTAATCCGAGAAAAAGCGTCCGAACCAGTTCTAGAGAAAGCCGTCGAGGATCGGAGAGAGATGATGAGGATGCTGGTAGAATCCCTTCATGGTGCATCCGAGTGCCCCTAGTCCAATCAGAGAAGCGAGACGGAGCGCTACATATGGGGCAACAGGGCCTGCAAAGGCAGGGTCGCCGCTGCGAAGAGTACGTATGTATGCAACCGGCCACCATTTCAGCGCGCATGCCTGAGCATTCGTATACTTTTCAACGTGCGATGCAACGGCTCGTGCGTTCGATAAACATGGTGATTCCCATCTGTAATCCTGTGCACCACGTTCTCGCCAGAGATCTTCTACTTTTTGCGAAGTACTTCTGACCGAGATGAGGCTGTGAAGCGTACTAAAGACTGTGTATCTTGCTCCGCAACGGCACTTTTCGACGGCAGGCTTGAAACCTCAAGAGATGGGTTCGTCGTTGTTGCACATTTCAATTTCGTAGTGAAGTCCTATACCGATGTCCTGTACCAATGATCGAACAATTAACCATATTGACTCTTTCGGAAGTTTGAAATACAACAACTAACATTCTAATAGTAACCCCGGCTTGTCAGTTTCTCGCCTTGCTATTGTTTGTCTTACCAACTCTCAGATGTTGCGAGGCTCAGCTAGGGGTTGCGATTGAAATTGTCAGCTGTAAAAGATGTCAAAACGTATTTTGAGTGCGGTCGCATTTTTAATAGTATTTCTGGTACAACTTACATGCAACATGGTCAGATGCACTCAGGGCTACATCGTCTGATTGATTAATGATGTTGCACGGCGCCCTAATATACATGATTATGAGGCCCTAGATAGGGGCAAATGAGTGCTCCTGGCCTTGTTCCATACCAACTGCTTCGCCTGATAAAGTGGAGAATTGGTGGTGTGATCAAGGGTCCAAATGACCCTAGAGAAAGCAAAATGGGGAAAACGGGTTGGAAAAGGAAAATAGTAAAATAGGGGCAATGGCAGCTGACAGAAACGCCTAGCGCCATGGTACTGTTAAGCCATAATCTACTGTCACCTACCAATTTTCAGCCGAGAGCCTAAAAATCAAGTTTTTTGGAACATCAAAATTTCAATAATTTTTTTTCTATTACTTTATTTTTATTCTTATTGTTTATATATATCAATTAATAATCGAAATACTACTGTTAGGGTGTATAGTAAATAGCAATATAGAATATAATAATTAAATATAACTGCTATAATAATAGAGCGTAAGCTGAACGTAATAAATAAGTAATTACTATCAACCTTATCCTCTAGGAGGATAGAAGAACTAACAGTTACCGTTAGAAGAATAGGGGACCCCCAGGGTAATAAGGTAAAACTTTTTAAGCGAGGTAGATACGGGGTTGCTTTAACAGACTTAATACTGACGTAGTTTCTAATTACATACCGGAGCATATACAGAATATATATACAATACCAAGACCTGCGTATAGCCTTACAAATACTAAAGAAAAAAGTTAATGATATTTGAAAAACAAGTAAAACTTTAATAAATAAAAATTAATATTTATTTTAATATTTATCTTATTATTTTTTATAATTATATTTTTAAAAAATATTTAAAATTTAATAAAAAATTATATATTTTAAATTTATAAAAATAAAAATAAAAATAAAAATATAATAATTATTAAATTAAAAATAACATTTCGAATACAAAATATTATATAATTAATTAATATTTTTTATATATAAATTTATTTATAAAACTTAATTAATTTACAATAAATAAATACAAATTAATAATATATTTAGTTCGAAAGAAAAGAGTTTATTTTTAAATTTACTTAATAGTTTGATATATATAAATTTATCATTTTTTAATAATATTATTTTTATTATTTTTAACATATTTTGTTATTAATTTATTAATTTTTCTTTAAAACTTTCTTTATTATTATATAAAATATTTATATAAAAAAGATAATTAAAAATTTAAAAAACAATTAATATATAATTTAATGTAAGAATATAATACTATGTCAAAAGTCTAGGCTAAGTTAAAAATAACTTTATATTACTATTTCCCTTATTATATCCAATTTGCTAACTATTTATAAAAAAACCCTATATCTTTGTATATATGAGGCTATACGCAGGTCTTGGTATTGCGTATGCATTCCGCACGTGCTCCGGTACGTGACTAGAAACTACGTTAGTACCAAGCCTGTTACCGGAAGCCTTGGGGAGCAAAATAACCCTGTATTTACCCTGCTTCAAAGTTTTACCTTATTACCCTGGAGGTCCCCTATTCTTTTAATAATAACCGTTAATTCTTCTATCCTTTTAGAGGATAAAGTTAATAACAATTATTTATTTATTACGTTTTACTTGCGCTCTATTATTATAGTAGTTATATTTAATTATTATATTCTATATTACTATTTATTATATACCCTAATAGTATAATAATTAATTAATAATAATATATTAATTCCTTAAAAGTATTTTGTATTTAATATTCTATATATTATTTATCTATTACTATTATCATATTTAGTTTCTTTTTTATATTTTTAATTAATAATATTAATAATTCTTTAAGAAATAATTATTAAATTTGTTTTAAAGCTTCTTTTATAATCTCTTATACCTTCTTATTATTCTTATATACTTCTTCGATATTTAACTATATTATATAAACGAACTCTTTAAACCTTTTTTAAAAATATTCGATTAAATTAAGATTAAGGGGAAAAAGTAACTATTTTAATACTTTAATATCGTATTTTTAAAGTTACGCTTGTACTTTATATATTATATATATAAAGATATTATTTTATATAAAAAGAAGGCCTAGTTTATAAATTATAAGGATTATTTCTTTTAAAACCTTAAGATAATTATTAATTAAATATTTCCTTTATTTTATGATTTTATTTTTATTTATAATAATAAAATTATACTACTTTAAGTTATAAAAGGTTTTTAAAATTATTATTAATATATTTTTATCTTTTGAAATAAATTATATTATCTTTTTCTTAAAATATTTATAAAGTAAACGGAAAACTTATTTCTATTTTTTAATTTAATTTTATTTAATTTTATTTTATATTATATTTATTAGATTAAATTACTTTATATTATTATTTTTTAATTTAATATTTTCGTATTTTGTACTAAACTAGTTATTTATATATTATAATTTTTAAAAATAATAATTTTTTTTAAACAAATTAATTAATAAGGCTATATTCTTTAAAAATATAATAAATAATAAATTTCAAATATTTTAATTTATATTCAATTACCGGTTTCCCCTTAATAATATATATAATAAATCTTTTATTTTAATTTAATAATATAAAAGGATATTCAAATCGAGTTTTCGAAACCTTTTAAAACTAATTAAAATAATAATAAATAATATTTTAAATAATAAATATTTTGAAATTTTTATAAGAAGCTATCGAAGCGGTTTTTTCTTTTAAATAAAATATTCTATAAATAATTGCTCTTTCGGATAAAGTAAATTCCTTTTTAAAAATCTTATTAGTAGAAATTAAACTTAACGGGATATATATTATAATATTAAAAGTAATAAGAGGTAATAAAGTTAATAAAGTATAAACATATTATTCGCATTTTTTGGGTTTAAGCCTAGACTTTTGACATGCTAGTTAGTATAATATATAATTTAATATAATAAAAACATTTAATTTAAAAAAAAAACGTAATTTTTTAATTTTTTAAAATTTAATTTCTTCTTTAATAAAAAATACATTATATTATATTAATTTAAAAAATTTAATAATAAAAAAACATTATAATTTTTAAAAAAGTATTATTATTATTTAAATTAAATATAACGATATTATATATAATAAAATAATTTTGAAAAATTGTTTTATTATTGCTTATAACAAATAAATTAATATAAATATAATAAAGTAAAAGTAAATATTTTAATTATAAAGGAAGTAAGTAAGCAAAAACGCGTTTTTAGGCTCTTGGCTGAAAATTGGTAAGTGATAGTAAATTATGGCTTAACAGTATCGCAGCAGCTAGAAAGTCAGTACACTGCCACGTCAAAAGTCTGGGCCCTTACCCTATTTTATACCAAAACCTGTAATTTTCTTAAAGAGTCTAACTTTTTTTCTAAGTTATAAATTTTTTTGAAACTCGAAAATATATAAGATAATTATTTAATAAATAATCTTATATATTATATTTTTTTAAATATTCTATTAGCATTGTATATTTTATTTGCAAAATATATATAAATTAAAAAGTTAATTTTCCCCGCAAAATCTAATCGTTATTAAATACTTATTTTTTAACTATATAATATACAATAAAAAAATAATTTAATTATAAATATAAATATATAATAAATTAGACAATATAAAGAAGTATTCTACTTGAATTTTTTAAAATATTAAATTTTTATATAAAGGTCAAAATACTTATATATAATATACAACTTTTGGTATAAAATAGGGTAGGGGCCCAGACTTTTGACGTGGCAGTGTATCTCCTTTGCGGACGCTATATCTATTAATCTCATTGGACTCGATTTCTAATATTTATGGTGGGGCGATTTGATTGTCTTCTCCAACCGTAATATTACCCATTCAAAAGCAGTCCAAGTCTTCGTTTCTCGGATGCAATAGTCCGACCCTGGCTCATGCTTGACTTCGGAGGGATGTTCCGACCAGGCTCTCATTTCCCATCAGTGCCATCCAACAATCGTTGTACCCGTCTGCGGAGATTCAGCCCCAACATAACGTTTGTTGATCACGAGAGGACTGAAGAACGAAAGAAGTTACAAAGAAGATTTTCTTTATGGCTTTCACGTTCCCCGTTATAGTGTGGAGGTCTCGTCACCTACTGCGTAACATCTTGTGCGACTTCTGCGATTCGCCTGAAGTATCTCCAAGCGATTTTTCACCATGCTTCTATTCATTCCCATCTGGATGTTCTTCCTGTTCCTTTGTGCAGCGGATTTGGGGCATCCCACATACTGGGAGCATGCAAGCGTACCTAGAAACCTGCCTGGCGCCACCAACGAAGCGATATCGATTGCCAGAACGGTGGTCGCGATGAGTAGAGTGAATCCGAGCAGCACGCAGGGACTGTTCTTCTGGCATTATTTCTATCTCCTCTACAAATTAGGAAGGCAGAACGAGCGTGAGGTCGACAGAATCATGCGTATGCCGTCTATTGCGTTCCCCCCAGCCTTCAGTTCCCCCCTTTCGCGGGGAAGAAGCTTCGCGATCTGACGCTTCCATCCAGGCTTTTGGTCCACGGTAGCGAGACTTCAACCAAGTGCCAACCGGCAACTGTCGGACGCTCGCATCTATGCCGATAATGATCCGCAGCATTACGAAGGGGACCGATGGGAATGGCAGCCGTGTCAAGGCGCGCCTGCGGGCTCAGAACCGGCCGATTGCCTCTTTGATGGTGTTGATAGGATATTCATGGAACCCGAGAACGAAGGCTGCCTGGATCCATCAGCGCCCCAGGGCCATATGGAGGACGATCTTCAGAGGGACAATAGGCAGAATCCGAATCGGTTTTCGATCACGGTCTGTAATCCAGAACACTGTTTGAGAGTACTGCTGATTCTGTCGATAAGCTGTGCGATCGGATATTCGAACTGGTGAATCATAATACTATGGCTGCATTCAACCATCACTACGATATTGGAGCTTGGTCGATTGAGACGGTTAGTGGTGTTGCCAGCGGTGTCCTGCTACATGAGGTTACAGATCTCCATTTCCGATCGCTTCAAGTTCTTGCTGAGGGTTAATCCAGTTCGCACACACCTGGTTCCTTACACAGGGTAGGTCTATCTAGTCCCACGTCTGAGATAGAAGAGGCTTAGACTTTGCAGATTACAACAGAAAGAATCTCGGACATTCTGCAATCGACTGGGCGGACGCTTTGGAATTGGATTGGCAGAGGGCAATGAAGAACGCAGATACGCACCGTGAGCCAACATTCTTTTCCCCGTTCGGTCCGACCATATGCAATCCTTCCTCAAGGCTAGTCCTTTCCTAGCAGAAGGGGTTTCGGTATGATTGTGTCGAAGAAGTGGATCTCTGCTTCAAATGTTGCTTACATACTGACGGAGCACTTTGAATGGTAGAATTTTTTGGCGCCCTTGTTTTTCTCACTACACTGGGTTGGCGATTGAATCCAACAGATGAGACACTAGGGAGGCTCATCCGTTCATGACAAGATACCTGATATCAGTGTATCAGTGTATATCGCTTCGATACTATACCGACCTCGAAAGCGTGAAAGCAGGCTCCCGAGCTGGACAGTTCATTTCAGTCTGAAGGATTGTCATGGCCGGGTGATGGATTTGGCTGGTGGGTTTACTTTGTGAGCAATTTTGGAGGTTGTGCGTGGACGTCTGTTTCACTCTTTTGTATTACAGTCTAACACGAGGGAAGTGAGCCCTCCTTATTGCCCGTACTCTATAAACCTACATCTTACTTGCCAATACAACCACAACGTATTCCTCTACTGTCAGGTAGATCTCTACAGTCGAAAGGAAGTGGATTCGTCGCGTTGGCAGTCGAAGAGTCTGCTGCTTTCTGAAAGGATGGCCTGTGAATAAATTCAGAGGACGTGTAATCAGCACGACTGTCTGAAAGGCCCTGACCTTTGTGGCTGCAGATGACATTCAAAAGGCAAGCCAATTGCACGACGTGGTACTTGGGTTTCCCGCGTCCAATCACCTGGCTTGAACCCCGCGTCCAGCGGTTCCTGACAAGGGGCTTCGTTCAGCAGCTTCCCCACTCCTTTTCGATTCGAGGAGAGCTGTCTACAAAAGGTCGCGTAGTCCCTAGGCGAAAAAGAAGGTTTGTCGCTGCCTGAGTTCGTGCTGACATATGCATACCGGTCCGCAAAAGAACGACCCACGGTAATATTCGTAAAGGAATATCTAATCGTGAGAGGCACGTACCTATTCACCGAATATTGAAACATGGGATCCAACAGTCTAGCAATAGGGATCCAATCAGCGCGCAAGGAATGCGAAATGATAACCTTGTCCCCATTACCTCGTAGACGAAGAAGGAGAAGATTGGCGAACGCAATCAGTCAGTGCATCTACTGAGGAGGCAGGTCATCCGACCACTACTAAAAAACTCAGACGACCACGCTAAGAATTAGAGTTTAGGTATAATTTATCTTCGTTTTGTTTATAGTCGCTTTATTATCTTTTCTATATTATATACCTTTTATACAATTAATTATAAATTTATTATATAATTAACTAATAATTAATTTTTAATTAATTAAATTTATTATAATAACTAATTTGAAAAAAAGCAATATTTATATTTAATATAAAGCTTTAACTTAATACTTTATAAACTAATTTATATAAGATAAAAAATTAATAAATAAAATAATAATAATAATTTAATTCTAAATTAATTTTAATTTGATTTAATTTAATTTTTATTTTAAAATTTTATTTATTAAGATTAATTCAAAATTATTTATTAATTAATTTTAATTTAATTTAATTTATTTTTAATATTAAAATTTTATTTATTTAAATTAATTTAAGATTATTTGCTAATTAATTTAAATAAAATAAATTATATATTATAATAAATAAACTCTTTTATCGTCTTAATATAAACAATAAAAAGCTTTATTTTATTATAATAGGATTAATTCTTATTTAATCTAAATTTAATTTAAAATTAATATAATTATAAACTTACTTTTTAAATATTTTAATCCTTTATAAATATATATTGAAAGATTATAAAATAAATATCTTTTAAAAGAGTTATAATTCTTAAGAACTTTAAAATATTATATAATTAATTAATAAGTTTAATTTTAAATTAATTCGGAATTAAATATTAATTAATTTAAAATTCTTTAAATAATTTATATATTATTAATTGGGAAATATAACTTCTAAAACCTTTAATTTAATAAAAAAGATTATTAAGATTTTAATTAAATAAAAATTGCCTTTAAAGAAGGATTAAATAATAATTAATTTAAAATTAAAATTAAATTAAAATAAAATTAATTTAATTTTATAAAATATATATTCGTATTTTATTTAAAATTCTAAAAAAAGAGGTATTTTATTATAATTATAAAAATTATAAAATTAATAAGTTTTTAATTTTTTAATAATTTAATTTTAAATCAAACTTGATTTAAATCTAGATTAATTATTAATTAAATATAAAATATTTATAAAATTTTATTTATTATAATTATTTAAAATATTTTAATTACTCGGATTATAATTTTAATATAATAGAAACTAAGAATATATTTATTATTAATAAATATTCTAATAAAAATAATAGGAATAATAGGGAAGTTAAAAGGGAGACTAAAAAGGAGATTAAAAAGGAAATTAAAGGGGAAGTTAGAGGGGAGGCTATAAAGGGGATAAAAGGGGAAATAAAGGGGGAAGCTAGAAAAAAAATAAAAGAAGAAATTAAAAAAGAGGTTAAAGGAAAGATAAAAAAGGAGATTAAAGAAAAGATAAAGGGAGAGGCTAAAAGGAAAATTAAAAAAGGTAAAAGTAATAAAAAATAAATTAATTAAATTAAATCGAAATTAATTCGGAATTAAATAAAGATTAATTTTAATTAATAAGCTAAATTAATTTAAATTAAAATAAATAAATAATAAAATTAATTAGAATTATTTCTAATTTAATCTTAATTTAATTATATTCTTTTATTATTTATCTGATTTTTTAATTATATTATTTTTAATTTTATTATTTTATTTTTAAATTCTAGTTTTCGAACTTTTGCTTCTTTTTATTTTTATTTTAAATTATTAATTAATAATTAATTAAATAAATTTTGTTAATTTATTAAAATTATTCGTTAAAAAGAATTAAAATTAATTAATAAATAAATCAGGATTAATTAAGATTCAATTCTACCTTTTAAATCTTTAAAAGCTTAATCTTAGTTTTAATTATAATTAAAACTTATTATTAAATATAAAATTTAATTATCTTTTTCGGCTTTTAGAAAATATAAAAGATTTTATATTTTTTTTATTAAAGCTTATTTCGATTAATAATTGCTTCTAATTTTTATAATAACTTTTTAATATTTAAATTAATTCTAAATTAAATTTAAAATAAAATAGGATTAATTATTATTTAATTTCTATTTAAACTTATAAAACCTTTCTAATAAACTTATTTAATAATATATATATTATATACTGAAATCGAAAAATATTAAATATTATCAAATATTATATTAATTAAAGTTTCTAATATTAAATTAAATATAAATTAATTTAGATTTAATTTAGATTTGATTTAGATTTAAGTTTATTTTATAATAATATATAATAATATTAAGCTTTTCTTAATAATATTATTTTTATAATATATTTACTTAATTATATTAATATAATTACGAATTATAATAAAGATTTCCTTTAAGATTTCGAAATAATATATATTAATATTTAAAGCGATATTAATATCTTATTTATAATAAGCTTAATTATAAATCTTCGGAGTAGATAATAATAAGTCTAAAAAAATAATAAATATGTAATTTAAATTTAATTATTAATCAAAAGTTATTAGACTTTAAAGTAATCTTCTTTTAAAGAATATTCTAATAAAGTTATTATTTATTTATAAATAGATTTATTATATTAATTAATTCTAATATTTTAATAAACTTTATATTTAAAATAAATATTATAATAAATAATTATTTATTATATATATTAATATTAAAGCTAAAAATAAAGGTTAATAAATTAAAAATATTATTTAAATCCTAATTAAATTAATATTAAATTAGGATTGAATCTAGATTATATATACCTTTAATTTATACTTTATTTATATTTATAAAGATTATTTTAAAGTTATTATTATAAAAATAAAATTAATAAATAGGAAATTATAATAATTCGGAAACCAATTCGAATACTTTCGTAAATATTCGTTAATAATATTTGTTATTTAATTTATTTATATAAACTTAACAAAGTATAAAGATTATAAAATATATAATTAACAAGATTTTTAAATTAATTATAAATTAATTCTGAATTAAATTTTTTAAATTTTTCTAATTTTAGTTTAAATATTATAAATATAATTTTATTAATCAATTCTTTTACTTTCTTAAATATTATATTTATTTTGTAAGCTTCTAATTACAAGAAGATCTAAGCCTATTTCTTATAAAAGATAATAATAATTTCAATATTAACCTTATTAATATTAAGATATTAAATATATTAATACTAATTAATTATAAATTAATTTAAATTCGAATAAAAATTAATTAATAAATAATTAAAAATTTATTTCTTTATTTATATTTCGATATTTGAATTTATATTTAAGTTAAATATTATTAAATATTTGTTTTTTAAAATAATAAAATATTTTTTATTTCTGAATAATAACTTTAATTTGATTTATTTAATTAATATTTTAATAAATATTTATAATATATTCTATTTAATAATTTAAATAAAATATATTTAATAATAAATTATAAAGGAATTTTTTTATATAATTAATTAGATTCAATTTCAAATTAATTTCGATTTAATTTCAAACTGATTATTAATTTTAAATCTTTTATTTACTTAATAAGCTTAAAAAAGCTATTTTATAATTCTAATAAAAGATAATTATATAGCGATAATAAATATATATATACTTTATATAAAATAAAAATAAAATATAAATAATAAATTAGATTATTAAGGATAAGAATATTAAATTTTATTTAATAATTTATATATTATAAAGTTCTAGAACTAGTCTAATAATCAATATTTAAATTAATTTAAAATTAATTTTAAAACGATTCTAAATTAAATATAAATTAATTATTATAATTCTTCTTTTTAATTAATATATATTTAATAATATAATATAAGTTTTCCAGCTCTAATTAAGAATTATTTAATTTTAAGAAAAGATTTTTAAAAGATTTAATATAAATATTTTTAATAATATTTAATAATTAAAAAAAAAATATTTTTTATTCTAGACCTTTATTATTTATATAATTAATATAAAATAAAGACTTATTAAAGATAATTTAAAATTAATTTAAGATTAATTTTAAATTAAATATTTAAATTCTTGCTTATTTAATTATAAAATTATATTTTTTATTTTATTATTTATATATATTCTTTTGCTTAAATCGCTTTTAAATTTAAATAAATTATTTTCTTAAATATTAAATAAATTTGATTATAAATTAATTTAAAGTTAATTTTTATATAATTATAAATCGAATTTATAAATTATATAAATTATTATAAGATTATTAAATTTTTTAAATCTGTTTCAAATTATTTTTAATAAAAGATATATATTATATTTTTATAAGATTTAAATATAAATATTAATAATATATAATTTTAGAATATTAATATATATATTGAATATAAAGAGTATTATTTAAATATATTAATAAGAAATACTTTTTTAAATACTTTTGCTTTTATTAATATTAAATTTATTATTAAATTAAGTTTAAATCTAAATTAAATTTAGATTAATTTAAATATAATTTATTAAATTATAAATTTTCTTTGCTTTTCCTTAATCTTTTAAGAATATATTAATAATATATATATATTTATTAAAATAATTTTAAAAATAATTAAAAAAGATAAAAGAATATTTAATAAATAATATTTTTAAGCTAATATAATAATATATAAATATAATAATTTATTCGATATTAAAATTATTTTTATTAATAATTAATTTAGAATTAATCTTGAATTGATCCTGGTTTATTCTATAATTTTAAAATTTATAAAATTATATAAAAGATAAAAGGTTATTCAACCAAAAAGTTTTTTTAAATTTTTTTTTTAAAGTTAACTTTGATATAGCTAGACCAATAGTCGTCCGACCCTAACATAGTCGGCCGAGTTTTTTAGTAGTGGTCGGATGACCTATAGGCTCGCATCTACTACTCCCTCATCACGAGACGAGGTACGCAGAAGCTCCCCCAATACGCTTTTAGAAAGATAGCCCAAAGCCAGAGCGTTCCACGTCGTCTGCTTGAAAAGGTCGATGTGAGATCTCCTTGTAGGCTCACCTTGTAAACAACAGCATCCTTCGGCGTGAGCCTCTTCGACGACTCATTGTGTGTTAGGTTTGTGTCGTCGACACTGAGCGAGCGAGAGAAATGGTGTAGCTGATGTTGAATGTTTGACCAGGTACAGTAGATACGAGTAAGCGTCATAGAAGGGTTTTGAGAGCGGTAACTGGGGCTTGCCTTAATGCTTGGAGGAATGAGGTGTCGCGGACTTGTTGGGGTTGGTGCTTGAGGATGTGGTGAAGCGCGATTTATATGTATAAATACGTGTTGTTTGCACGTGTGGGATGATCATAGACGAGATGCTGTGATGTTAGGGGTAAAGTGAAAATGGTGCTCGACCTGGATCTAAAGCTGAGATGTTGAGTAAAATATGGGACTGCAATGTGGCTTTGGAGGAAACTCCTTGCGAAGAGTCGCGTTCGGAGTGAATATTGAGACACACGAATGTTTCTGTAAGCAAATGCACGCCTTTGCGTGTAAACATGAGAACGGATCGGTTTGGAAAAGTCGGGCGTCAAGCGTCGTCATTGCTCACGAGAACGTGTCAAAAACGGAAAAATCTATGAAGCGCTCGCACGTCAAACCTCCACAGCGCCCTCCTCCCCCTTTCTCCCCTCACCGACTCCCCAACCCACCTTTGCCCCCTCCAAAGCCCCCCCTCCTCAAACAACCCCCCTCACCAAAGCAACCACTCACTCACCCCCTCCTAGAAATCTCCATCCACTCATACCCCACCCTACGCGAATCCAACCACCCCTCCCCGGAAAACTCCCTCACAACCTCCGACCCAGCCTCCCTAATCCAAAGTCTGCACTCCGCCCCCTTTACCTCCCCCGCCAACCCCGCGATCAAAAGCCCAATCATTCTCGGTCCGAATACGCCACCGGCGGGGCAAATGAATTGGCCCCCCCCGAACGGCATGAATGCTTTTTTCATCGCTCTGGCCTGATGCGTCTCTTCCTCCATCTTCGCCCAACGCGAGGGTACGAATTGCTTGCTGTCATCCCCCCAGATGTGCGGGAGCCGGTGACAGGCTTCGATGTCCGCGGCCACGACGTTGGGGATCTCTTGGCTGGCGGTTTTGTAGGCGCGGTAGACGCGTTTGGTGGGGGGGTAGAGACGGAGCGATTCCTGAACGATATCATGCACAGAGACCTCGGTGTCAACGGCTTCTGTTGAGGGATCGTGCGCGCGGCGGGTGAAGGTGGCTGGCTCGGGATGGGCGAGATATTGTGCCAGTGCTGAGTTCCATCCTGGGTGAGCGTTGGCCCCGAAGACCACTTCGATGCAGCCGAAGAGGACGACGCGCCAGAGCGTTTCGTAGGCTGGTAAGATAAGGTTCATTTTGTTATCTTGTAGGTTAGTGCTTTGAGAGCCGAAGAGCTGGACAATGGGGCCAGTGACCTTTTCCCTGTCCTCATCCGTTATGGGAGTGTCTCCTTTTGATTTGACCCAGAGATAGTGGATACCCTCTGCAAGAGCTTGGATGGGGTTGTTGTCGAGCTGCAATGGGTCGAGGGCGAACAGCACATGAAGGACGATTTTCAGTGATACTGATTGTGTTAGAGCATCGAGGCGGATTTTGGTGATCCCAGCCCTAGGCTGTCCGATGCCGGTCCGAACAAGCTGTTCAGTAAGGTCGGCAAAACGCTTCCAGCCGTTTGAGTCCAGGCGATTCATTGAATTTTCCGCCCTCTTTCGGAACAATTTGACGTAACCACTGTTCGTTGTGGTGAACGCATTCGCGATGCTGAAGGCTCGGATAAGTCGTTGATTTGGAATTGCCCTTGATTCGGCTGGAGAGAGGGTGTTTGTGTTGGCGGAGCCGTCATAGCATATGGCCCTGAGCACCATGGCGCAGATCTCCGGGTCGTTGGTGATGGTAGGAGATTTCTTTGTTTTGAGGAGGTAGTATGAAACGAATATGATGGCTGCAGCTGCCGCAGCTAGGTTGGCTATGAAACCCATGTTGTATGTGTTTTCCCGTGACAGGTGTGTGAAGATGACGAGTAGGAAATGAATAGCTCGAAAAGAGCAAATTACTTATATCCTTGAGGGCAGAGGAGGCACGGAAGCCAGAAAGTCATGGAAGCAGAACAACACAAAAGTCCATAATTCCGGAAGAGAAATACAACGTTCCTGCAAAATGACGGCTTCCGCTAGAAACTTCTAAATCTGTCCGTTGTCGCAAATGATCAAGGATCCAGATCTTGAACCGTCTGGAAGAGCCGCGTGGGAGGGTCTTATCATGTAGAACCTGCGATTCGTGCAAGAGCTGTCCAGAGACTTAGCACATCAATACGTCGTTGTCAACACAATGAACAATCTGGTACCATCCAAAAAAACCCACCACAAGGCTAAGACGCGACAAAGAAATGCGACCTCACCGTACTGTATTGGTGCAGACTTTGTTTGTAGAAACTATTATATTGTTCATTGTGAGGTACTTCTTTTTCCACAATGTCGCAATCTTCTTCTTTGGCGCATACATGCATTTTTGCTCTTTGCACATCCAACCCTTATGACTTTGTCTGCTATTTTGCACCCCACAAAAGCTATTAAAAAACCACCACAATCGATATGGACCTACCAAGGGGACGAGATAACCCAAGCACGAGGCGTCGGCCATTGAGCCATATTGCACTGTTCTACGGCAACAAACCCTCGCGCAACAGCCCGAACTCCAAAGCTTCACTCACAAGCTTCGCTAGGACCCAACACTATAAATCAGCGCAAGAAGGGTCGAATGCCTCAGGCCGGCTTGATCATGAAAAGAGTAGGCTCGCGATCAGAGAGCTTCTGGATTTGCGACGACAAACGATGAAGAGCGCAAGCGGAAGAGGAGATCCAGCTGAACTCTTTCGATTGCAAAATCTGAATGTGTTCGAAGGCTTGGAATGTGCTCAGCGCGCCGATGCTGGGGATGACTCACTGACCATGGCTGGCTATGGAGATAACGAAGGTGAGGCAGTCACGGAGGCAAGAAACATAGACACTTTCTCACATACTTCGCAGAATAGGAGCAACAGAGCCAAGCTCGATGATGGTGCCAGCAACGAGCTAGAGACTGCAAATGGTGGTTCAGAGTCACCGGAATTGGAAACGTCTCAAAGCGACTCTGACGGATCCTCAACAATCAAGGCGACCAAAGCACAGTCGACTGAGTCATTGGGGCGAGAGTCACCAACAATAAACGCCTCCGCAACCGAGAGTAAGCTTCGCACTCCCAAACATTCGCCACTACGCGATGTGCCAATAGATCTCCTAACACAGCATCAGCAGCTCTGGAGATCCTCATCATCCCTTAGAAAGGCATCTCGCTGGCAGTGTAGATGCAGGTCCCCAAGCTGCAAAGATAGCGACACATGCCCCCGGAAGACCGGTGCGCACGGCGTCTGCCTCCCACGACCTCATCCGAAAATCCTAGCGGCCATACAACGCATCCAGAGCTTCCAGGAGAGCCCGATCACAATTCAGCTCAGCCGCGACTTGGGTGTTGTGGCTATGTATAGCAGCCATTCTCACGAGGGGGCAGCGAGCGTCAAAGCCGTAAATGAGAGGATAGCAGCGGCATCGGCTTCGTTTGTGGTTAGACATATGCACTTGGACATGGTTCTTGTGGACTTGTATACGACAGAGATGAAGAGGAGGTGTTTGAAGGGGGTTTGGTGGGAAGGATGGCTTGTGGTGGAAGATCTAAGGCGGCGTGGTGTTGTAGGGTCGGTGACTTCGGCCAATGTGTGTTGAAAGAGGTCCAGAATCCCCATTTCTGCTGCAGAGGCTGGTTCCAGTAAGTCAGCACTTTCCTTGTATTGTCCTCTTTTGCGCACAATGGGCCCACTCTCAACTAGTGGCCCATTCCTCAGTCTAACCGCGTCTCGATTATACTCTTTCAATGGGCTATGTACACATTAGCCAAAACCACTAAGGTTATCATTCACCGGTCCCTCCTCGGTCAGATTAAAAGTTTAAAAGTAGGGAGAATACTCGTACGCGCCGGGCCCACTCGCCGCCAACGTGAGTGCGTTGAAAGGATAGCATTCGCCCGCATTCCTACTTGGCGTATCCATATGAATTCCACACTCTTGAGAGATAGATCCTGCTGATGAATCATAGAGAGCGCGGGGAGCCTTGGAGAAAAGCGGTCGTGAATTTCCTTGTGGAACATATGAGAAGACTAAAAATTAAAAGAATGGAGTCCTTCAAGATTCAGAGTTGAATATGATGTGATTACAAGTCCGCTTTGCAGCTCCTGACCTATGAAAGGATGTGAGTAACAGCAACAACAGGGGGAAACGTTTGCTGCATGCTGCCAAGGGGAGACAAAAGCGTTGTTATAAGAACGGTTCAAGCTTGGTAGCCATAAGGATACCTGCAGTGGTGCACGACATGGGTTACGACGTGGGAGACACGATAGCTAGAGACTATTATACCTGATTGGATTGTTAACATTGGCGAGATGTGGTGCCAGACCTAGAAAGACGAATTGAGCCAAAAGCGTCCCTGGTGCACAAGCTGACTTGCAAATTGGCAAGGGTGCTGAGTCAGGCGACTACGAAGCATTGAACCGGCAATTTCCCTAGCCACGAAGTAGGAAGTGTGTACCTAGAATCGATTTGCAAGGATGAAATGTACCGTCCTCATAATTTCCCCAACCTCGATGCCTCCAAAGAGCGAAGCCACGGGGTAAGTATCCGGACACCATCTTCATTCTTCCCTCCATTTTCCCCTCCAAGACTACCCACGGCATTGCTACGAGAGCGGGGAATAGTCAGAGTGAATATGAAGGGTTGTGTTTTATGATGAAGAGAGAAGAGAAGAGCTGGTTGTGATTTCTATTTCTTGATGTCGAAAATTTAGAGGCTAGGCTTTGAGAGGATTAGTGCGGGCAGTCACTGAACCGAGAGTTTGACCCCACGTTGAGTGAGTGTTGCACCACTCTTTCTCTCTTCTTGATACACTGATGAAGATACCCACTTTGCTACAGTTTTTTGACCACTTTACTCAACTTGCTCAGTCTAAGCTCTCTACCAAAGCTTCATCCCAACTCACACCCTTGCAAACATGGCCCCAGGCGGACGAGGACGAGCGGGCAAATTCAGCAAGCCCACACGAGGAGGTCAGGCAAACCAACCCCAATTTTCTTCCTTCCATAGCTTATCATTCCAGGCGGCAAGAAATTCAGCAAAAATCTTACCCCCCTAGACGCAGATGGCAATCCAGTCAGCATGTGGGGTGTACGTCCACCACTCCCCCCTCCCTCCACCCCACTAACCTCCCCCCCCAAGGACCCCCGCGACGCCAAAGCCACCGCCTCCTCCTCAGAAGAAGCGTCATCCTCAGAAGATTCCGAAGAAACCTCCGACGCCGACCCCAACGCCCCAGAACAAACACGCGACCAACGCCGCCAAGCCGCCAAAGCCAAAAAAGAAGCCGCCATAAAGAAAAAATCCCAAAAAGTCCCCAAACCAGGCGAACTCCCCTCCTCCTCCTCCTCCTCAGAGTCCTCCGACAACGACGACGCCGACCTCGGCCCCTCAAACCCAAACCACACGGCCGCATCCCGCTCCCAAGCCGCCGCCCCCCCCCCCTCCACCGACCCCTCCAAAGAACCCCCCACCTCCTCCTCAACCTCCACCCCCACCTCCAAACCAAAACCCACATCTCAACTCTCCCGCCGCGAGCGCGAAGCCCTGCAAGCGCAACAAGCTAAAGAACGCTACCAGAAACTGCACGCCGAGGGCAAGACCGATGAGGCGAAGAGCGATCTTGCGCGCTTGAGCTTGATTAAAGAGAAGCGCGAGCAGGAGGCTGCGAGGAAGAAGGCCGAAAAAGAGGAGAAGGAGGAGTTGGAGAAGGAGAGAGTTAGGGAGGGGGAAGAGAGGGAGAGGAGGAGGAGGGAGGGTGCGATGGGGGGTGGGGGGAAGAGGGGGGGGAAGAAGTGAGGGAGGGGGGGAAAGAGGGGGGTGGAGAAGTGCTTGGTAAGGGGGGCATAAAGGGGGGCAAAGAATTGAGGGGTGTGGGGGGAGGGAGGGGAAGGAAGTGAATGATGAGGGTGGGAAGCTGTTAGGGATGAGGGGCCGACGAGCTGGGGGAAGAAGTAAGGGGTATGGCTTGAAGGGTTGGGCGGGGCAGCAATTGTCGTGATAGAGCCTGCGATGATGGAGCGTGCCCTCATGATCATGACGGCGATATACTTGACATGCATGCATGTTCAAATCATCTCAACTTCCCCCACGCACTTCCACTCTTTCACCCTGTCCAGGACGCCCGTGTAAGCGTCATCTCAAATGCCTACTCTACCCTCATTTCCATACTCTCTACTCCTTCCCAAACTCTGTACTCCTCAAGCTCGACTAGTCATTCAAACCTCAGCTGCATATCAAACCCACACTCCCACATCATCTTCCCCAGAACCGCTCGCGCTTCCAGAGCGTTTCCAATTCATACTATCATTTCGCTACCCTACCTCCAAGACAAACGCCCAAACCCTCATCTCATATCTCATATCTCATGACACGAATACCCACAATCGCTCGAAACCGTCATAAAAGCTATAACCCCACCAGCGAAAACCCTCAGAGTGTATACACGCGCCCGCGCTCGAGTCGCAAATCATACCCACACATCCGTCATTCAACCACCCCCGGACGCCGTGCCCACGAACCCACTCGTCCAGTCGAAACCCAACCTGCATCTCCAAATCCATGATGGTCGTATCGGATCTTAATTCACAACTACAGCCAACACAAGCACAACCCCCACATACGCCCCAACCCCCCTCCTCCCCCCAACAGCCCCCAACGTCGGCACCCCAGGCTTAAGCACACACACCGATGCCAGCCCCACAACAGCACTGATGACCAGCCGGGCCAAGATCGCGGGAACGACTTTAAACACGATGATCGTGGAGACGAAGGCGAATACTAGGACGATGAGGCGGTTGTCGAGTCCCGGCTGGGGTTGGGGGGGTGGAGGTGGGGGGGCGATGGTGATGAGATCGTTTGAGTGGGGGGGTGAGAGGAAGGCGGTTTCGCGGGGGGTGATGGGGGAGTGTTGCGCTATCCAGTCTTTGTAGATGAGGATGGAGGAGGTGGAGGCGGGGGAGAGGGTGCGCGTTAGGGCGCTGTAGGATGTGAGGGCGCGGTCTGCTTTGGGTTAGCGAGGGGTGGCTTGGGGAGAGGGTGGAGGAAGGGGGAAGGTTACTGTATTGTTCCACCTTGGCAAAACTGCGGGAAAGCAGGTCGAGGCGGTGCCATTGCAGTTGAGATGGCAGATTGGCTTCTGACCTGCGAGAGGGAGGACCTTCCCCCAGCTGCGCTTCTTCGGCCGCGATGGCGATGTCGAGTTCGAGGAGTGAGTCCTCTATTTCGGAGATTTCGTCTTGCAGGTAGAGGAGCATGCGGTTGTTTAGGGTTTCGAATTTGCGGTAGATGGGGGAGAGGACCGCGTCGTTTCGGGCGGCGATGTTGGAAGCCAGGAGGTCGTAGCCGGTCTTGCTCTTTGAGGTAGTTTGGTCGACACTCAACTTTCTCTGCAGAGCATCGCTTGCGGGCTTTGCGGCCATCTCTGGCATCCTTAGTGATGGGCCATGGGGGGGTTGGGTTGGTATTTGGGGCGATGGATGGCAGGCTTCTGGGACGTCGCTCGGACGTGTCTCAATTGAAGGCCAGTGTCTGTGGGAGAACGAGGAGCCTCGATACAAAGGCAAGTCCGGCGACATCTGCAGGCCATGGTTGAGTATTTCATTCTCTTGCCTCGTCGCCTCGATCAGAGGCGGGTCCTGGCTCATGAGGTACTTGTGCTGCGTGACCGGTGAATCTTGATCTGGACTGCTCGAGTGTACGGAAATACCGGAGTCTGAATGAAGACTCGCTCGGCCCCATGCTCTTTGCACCCCATCCTGTATAGCGCGAACTTCGAGGTCACTGTACCGGGGTGACCTTTGAGGTTGATCGACGAATTTTGAAGAGACTGGACTTGAAGAAGCACTTTCTTGGATCTCGTCTGTAGCACTGTCCGCTTCTCTCGTGCTCTCGTCCGATTCGACATCATCCTTGTCCATAAATGCAAATACGTTCACATTCTCCTTGTGAGGCGTTTCCATGCTCTTGGGTATATCCTCTTCCTTGCTCTTCGTTTTCACTGCGGCTTTCCTCGACCTAAGATATTTCGAGGGACGTAAGCCAGATGAGAAGATTGATCTGGGGGTGTTCTGTGCCGTGCTAAATGTGGAGGAATCATGAGATGACGTTAATGAGAGGGCTGGAGGAGGGTTGGTCTTCTTTGACAGAGAGGGTTGCTTCGAATGTCGACGACGTGAGCCATTGACTGACGGCATTGTGAATACTGGTTACGAGAAGTATTGCTTGAGAGCCTGTCAAATGGATCGATCTCCCGAACCTCGGACACCACTCGTTTGACTGCTCTTGACGATTTCTGTCAAGTCGTGAGTACTGCCTACCTATCAAGTTAATCTCGGTCACCGATATAACGATAGTGTAGAGCCAATTGAGAGATCAACACAAGCGAATGGTGTATAGAGACAGAGGAGACGGAAGATGGACGAGGAGAGGCAGTCACATAAGACAGAAGTGAAACAGATAGATTTCCACAGTACGGAGTACACACATGTGTCGTCTCAGGCCCGAGCCACCCCTCGCACTGGGTGAGAAGCCCTGCAGGACGACAGTAAGCGCGGCAAATCAGCAAGGCAGGCCCAGTAAAGCCCGCGCCCATGATCAGGCATTGTTGTGTTTGCAAAAATAACACGATGATATTGCTACTGCATCCGGCTAGATCGGGAGTTAAGTGAACCAATTGCAGCATTTTGAGCTGACATATCTGGTGGGTTGGTGTGTGGTTGTAAGTGTTCCAAGGAGGCGGCGGGAGAGAGTTGGACGTAGTGGCTGCAGACGCTCATTCGGTAGAGTTTCATGTGCATGAGTTGGCCTCGCATGCCGCCAGCTATATTTAATCTATCAAAGTGCGCCAATATCCTCAGCCCCCAATTCGACGGGAAGTACGTCAATTAAATTCCTAAGCTGGCAAGAGAGTGAGAGAGAGAGACATTGATGCTATAGTTACTGCTGGAGTCATCAATAAAACCGTCTATTACTACAAATCGAGCCTTCTATGGATGATGCTGTAACTCGCTTGAACGCGCCTCTCGGATATAAAGCGGGTCCATTTCCGTTAAACTACCTGACTGTCCTATCAAAAAAGCATAGTCAAAGTCGAATCAAACGTCGGCCATTCCTCCTCTGCTAATCTGTTAGCTTCGAGGAAATCCATATCAGACTGTCACCCCGTTTGGCACGGGGGCTGGTGACCCGTTCTGTTGTGGGGTCTGACCCGGCGTCAGTTGAGGAGTATGAGATCCTTGCCTGACGACTGAACTCTGCTGTTCTGCCAATTGGACCTTTTGCCGATTCATCAAAGCAGCTTGCTCATCAGGAGACATGCGGCCCGACGCTGTCCCACCGGCGCCGTTGACTTGAGGCTCTGCTGACGTGCGCGATCCATAATGCGAAGAGTGTTGGTTCCATAATTGCGGGCGCTGCGGAGCTGTTGCTGGCCCTTGTGCCTGCCCCTGCCCTTGCGCAGACATGGATGAACGGTGATGGTTCTGAGGAGAGGCACTCCCACCAGTAGGGATGGAGCCGTAGTTGTAAGCTGGGGGAGTTGGCGCGCGTTGCTGGGATTCCCATTGACTGCCTCGATATGCCTGTGAGGCAGCCATTGTTGATGATGCCGCCTGTGCCTGTGGTGTCGAGTATTGTTGGCTGTAAGAGCCGGCATGCTGAGCTGCTGGCGGCCGATACGTATTCGGATATTGACTATATGACTGCGGTGGTGGCTGACCATAGGCTTGCGCAACTTGGGCAACGCCATTCGCATAGCGTTCCGTGTATGATGACGAAGGCGTTCGTTGTGGTGGGTAAGATCCTTGAGAGCTATAGGAAGGACGTGCAGTGCCATGCGTGTATTGCGGCGTCCCTCCTGGTCGGCCTCCGAGGTACTGGGATGAAGGGTAGGCGCTTGCGACTGATGGCGGCCTTGGCACAGCTTGCTGCCCGTAGGTATGCCGTTGTGCATATTGTTGTGCCGGAGTGGTAGCTGCTTGAGAAGAGCTGTTGGTGCGTCCAGGTGGGACCGTATAAGGTACTGTCTGTGGTGTTGTGCCAGTGCCTCCGTTCCTGGCAGGGACTTTCGCCCTCGCGGAGAGTTCGTCCTCAGTTAAAGTCCCCTTCTGGTCTTTGGCCGGGATCGGTATTCTTGTACTGATGGTGAGAGCCCCTAATTTATCTCCGTCCAGCTTAGCCACCATGTACGGCGGCAGATTCGCAACAATCAAGGCGAGCTGGTCTTTCAAGACGTCATAGGTGTCGAATTCTGCAGGTGACGGGCTGGATGGACCTCCAGGCATGCTGGCGAGCTGTGCGTTTTGGCCTGGCATGGTACGCGTGCTCGTAATTTGGGATAAATTCCTGATCCGCTGATAAGAACTGAGAGTTTCGAGAAGATCGGAGATCTCCTGCAATATGCTGTCTGTATCCTTGGCGGCGGGGTCGGCTTCCTTGTCCTTCATAACTTCTACCGAGTCTTCAGGCTCCCAACTCTCGATCGCTTCCTTAATCATCTCTTCGTCAATCTCGTCCTCGTCTGCCACGGCATCTTTCTCCAAAGCTTCAGATCCTTGATCCGGGCCGTACTTCATGTCAAGCAATTTCTGGTACTCGGCCTCTCCAATTTTTGCCCACCACAGACGATTTCTCTGTTGCTCAGACACTATCGATCCAGTATCGTCTCGATCAGGAGCAAAGCTGGAATAGACGCTACGGAAAAGGGCGTCTTCTTTTGCTTGGTTGTGGGCGGCCATTGTTTCCTCTGATAACGATGCTTGAGGTTCACCAAAGCTCAAAGCTCGATCCCGTTGCTTCCGTTTCGTTTCTGGGGATGCAAGTTGCGATGATGAGGGTACAGCATTATAAGTCAACCACTGACCGCTGGACAAGGGCTGTTTGGAGTAGTTGGGGCGTAGTGAAGGTGCTTTGGGGGCGGAAGCGGCGTCAGCAGGGTTATACCAATTTACTGAAGAACTCCTTGTTGCTGTATGTTTTGAGGATTGTTTTGGTGGTTCGAGAGAGCGGGCGTTGGATGCAAATACAGTACCCAATATGGGGGCCGTCGGTTTCGTTTCATCGTTAAGGCTGTGTGTAGGGATGATAGTGGTTGCACTGATGCCGTTGGGCAAGGCTTGCTCATTGATTTCGCGGTCCAAAAAGTCTGGCTTCGCAAGGCTGGAAAATAATTGCTTCGCTTGTCGTTCGCCACCATAAAGAGTGAGGACAGTCTTGGACTTCCCGATTGTAGTGTTGGTGGTGTGCTGTGTATCCTCCTCTTTAGCTACCTTTTCATCATCTGTTTTTCGGAACTTCATGGACTGTGGTCTCTGCACCATTTCCACGAGAATAAGGCGCTCGAATTCCTTTTTCAAGTCGAGAGATTTCTGTATCTCCCGTTCCGCCATTTCAACGCTATGGCTACCCGATACCTTGCCCCGTAGATCGCCCGTAAGACCATATATCGCAGAATCCAGATCCTCAACCATCTCCTCGACTGCAGTGTAAGCCTTGCCTGCGGCAAGAGATATAACGGTTGCCTTCTCGATTGGTTCTGATAGCTTTGTGCGCTTAGTTGAGGAGGTGGATTGAGTAGAGGAGTCGATTGGGTGATTCAGTGTAGATGGTGTCGTGTCAAGTCTAGTCCAGTATGTCCGTTAGCATTTTAAACAAGCAACAAGGGGAAGATAACATCAAAGTGATCCCGACCTCTTCATAATTTCAATTACATCTGATAACCACTGGTGCAGTTCTTGCTGTTGCTGTTCAGTGCCGTTGCTGCCCACAGTATCGTTGCCAACCTCCCCATTGGTGTCTTCTCGTTTCCGCTTGCCAGCCATTTTTACGATGCCAACAGTAGCGGTAACAGCTGATTGATTCGAGCTTAGGGCTTTGTCGAGCAGCTCTGCCAAACAAGTCCTGCGGTGCCCTTGCAGTTTTCACGTGCGAAGGACCTTGGGCTAGCCTCAAAATGAGGCTCTCGATGGATATTAGGGGTCCAATGTGCGAAAATGAGGCAGTAATACATTGGTTTGCTCGTCGGTGCGGCGGTCGAATGCGATTTGAATCGTGTGTTGACGTTGTTTGATGTTCTCGAGGGCGGACGGCGTGTCAAGGATCGACGCGAATGCTTCCACCCAGGCTATACAACCACGACACAAAAAGAGTTCGCTCGCCAATAGATAGTCTCTAAGATGTCTGTTCAGGCTTTGATCCGAGATGTTAAGGTGCCGGAAACACTGGTGAGGGTCGAGCGCGGTGAAGGCGTGGTGACAGAAGTGGTGGATTCACCTTTCGCACTCAAACTCCTCAGAAGACCGCCAAGACCGCCAAGCATTTCGGTAGCGGGCCGACAAGCGCTAGATGACTCAGCAATGATTAGTTAACACTGCACTCGGGATTTATTTTGCATCTATTTGCTCTGGTCATGACATAGGGAAGGGAAATATTCACATGTCCTGCGACGGCTCTCGGCAAAAGGTTCCATTGCAGCCTGCTCTACATTATCGGGCTCGCATCCTTTTGCCAAATCGACAAATCGACTGATGGTAATCTTTCCTTTGTAGTAAAGCCGATCGGTCATGTTTCAGCACGACAGAGCACTGGACTGCCTGCTCAGATTGCCTGGTTGATGCTACTGAACTTCACGTCTGCTGGTCTCTATATTCCCCTACCACGGTTTTCTGGGAAGCGGTTATGCCCTTCCTACAAGCTCTCACTTTTTACACCAACCTGTAAACAGTTCCTGCCAACATCTGAAGGCTTACATTCGTTCGTCCCAGTGCAACTTTGCCTCATATAGGCCTCAAGTCCGTTCAGAACGGTCAACATCCCTCAATCCCTGAAAGCTCTGGCTTAGCAGCTTCTTATCTTCGAGTGTCAGTCTGACAGCAATCGAGCCTTCTTTGTGTAACCAGCAATCAAGGGTTCGTGGTACATCACAATAGTAAATCAGTTGAGTCGGCTCTGCAGGCTCTCGTGCGGCCTGCGAGTACTGTTTGGGAGTGCTTCGCCTTGCACAGCCGCACATACGCTTCAGGGCTATTCTTCGACATCTCGCGGGTTATTATCCTGCTTCCCTTGCGAGAATACAGGCTTTGAGGTTTCAATTGATAGCGATCATACAACACTGATATTTCTAAAGTGCCAATCAGTCTATTCCCTCAGCACGCAAGAGCAAACGATATTTTCCAATCTCGTTCATATACTTCTTTTCTGCATCAGTAATACTGCCATCTTCTAAGACACTTTCTGGTGACATCAGTTTCTACTAGTTTTATTACACCTGAGAGGAAGAGCTCCTTGTTGCGGCCGTACATTTTACCGTCTTGTCTCTTTCTTTCCTGCTGATGATTTTTGACTTGCTGTCACTGAATTTGTCCCTTGGATACCCTGGCTGCAGCTCTTCCTATTCCGCGTTTCAATAATTTGGCATTGGGGTCCCGCCCCCTTGGCTCGTGGGGCTGCGCCTGGATCTGTAGGGGCAACGCAGATACTCGGTCTTCCTAGCTCGTCTCTCTGCTTGAAATCAACTAACGGAGAGCTAACACTCTAACGCATCAATGATCAGCTTCACAGCTCTTCAAATCTTGCATACCCGTCCGCGCACGGGTTCTGCATACACTAGGCACGGGCTATACTCCTAGACGCCAAATTCACAAAGCACATGGCACCGTCCTCGTCTTAGCTGGTTTCCTGATCTCCAAAAACATTCGCGGCCTTGTTCGGACCTGGCGGCCCTGTTCGGCTCTGTTCGGCCCTGTTCGGACCCAAGACCGCAGCTCATATTCTCACGATCGTGCATTTCTCCAGTACTGAATTTTATTTTGCCATGGACCTTTGATCTCCGATGAGCTAACGTAGCAGCCCGGTCGATACGAACCCGTTTTCACTCTCCATCTAGCATTAGCTTTGGACTTGGGGGTGCCAATGGACCAATCGAAGAGGCAGGTGGCTTTCGGTAAGTGCTTTGATATCGAGCATCGGAGAGTAGCGCATCCACAGGGATGTAGATACACGCTCAGTACGCACATCTCAAAAGCATCCCGCCGCACTTGCGCATGAACGAGCAACTCCGCAGCAGACTCAGAGCAGTTCTGAACCGACTTAAAGACCCGCTTGGTTCTCTTTGTCTATTCAAGGTCTTCAACGCTCCTTGAAGCTAAGTACTCAATCCTGACATCGCACCGCAGCCATGGCACCCTTCCTACAGATCGTAGCAAAGTTCCTCTTCGGCTCTGCTCTCACAACAAGCCCTCCTACACCAAAAAGTCATAGCCAAGCCCAGACCCCTATCTCGGATCACGCGGACGCTCCAATCTCACAGAAAGGAAATTCACTCGGGACGGTCAGACTCTCAGCCATATCCCCAGACGTGAACCGCATGGACGTCTACGGCACCGACCTGAACGCCGAAACGAACGAGGCCGGCAACGTAAGCCACAAGTGGTGGGACGGCTACCAGTAAGTCAAACCCTCATGCCTCCCCACAGATTGCCATAATTATTCCTTCGTAGATGGGATCCCTCAGCCTCCACCTTCGAGAACCTCGGCGGTGCATACTTCTTCGGTCCCCCAGCCGCAGTCTCCCGGGGCAAAGACCGCATGGATATCTTCACCATCAACGCGTCCGGTGGTCTCCAGCACAAATACTACGACGGCACAGCCTGGAAACCCTCTTTAGCCACCTTCGAGACTCTGGCGGAAGGCTTCGATCCTGACTTTGATTTGGCAGTCACCTCCTGGGGTCCCAATCGTCTCGACGTCTTCGGCCTCGGTGAGTACCACGAGCTGATTCATAAGTACTGGGACGGTTCTAGCTGGCAACCCAAGGGCAAGGAGACGGAGGATCTATGCGGCTACTTCTCTGGCAGCCCTGCCGCCGTGTCGTGGGGAAAGGATCGCCACGACGTATTTGCCCTCACTATTGAAGGAGAGATGTTCCACACCTACTTCGATGGGAAAGACTGGTCTGACGGGGAGATCCTCGATTTTAAAGGCGTGAGCTTTTACGGCGAACCGACCGCCATTTCATGGGGCGAAAACCGCCTCGATGTCTTCGCTATGGATGGTCAGGGCGTCCTACAGCACATTGCGTGGGATGGGAGCCAATGGCTTCCCTGGGAGGCAATGGGCGATGTAGCATACGCCAAAGTAGCAGCGTTGAGCTGGAGTCCCAACCGCCTCGACATCTATGCGCTCGCGCACGACACCCAATACCAGTACAAGTACTGGGATGGGAGCCAGTGGAACCCTTCTGTTGATGGGTGGTATGAGAAGGGCGGTGAATTCAAGACTGCGCCGGCCCTGGTCAGCTGGGGCAAGAATCGTTTAGATGCCTATGGCGTTGATGTGAGCAACAATTTGTTGCACCAGACGTGGTATGGAAGTGGGTGGTACCCTGCCGCCGACCAGTGGGAGAATCTGGGGGGGAAGTTGGACGGGCTTGCGGAGGCCAAGACTGGAAGTGGTGAGCTATGAGAGATTAACCTCTCTGGACGTGTCGGGTGAAAGGGCTGGAAGCGCTTCTACGGGAAATGAAAACGGGGGGGATGTATTGCTTGATCTTTAGAGGTGCACTTCGTCAAATTTTACCTGCCATCGCGCTTCCCCTTGAACATGTACATCATGAATGCAATCTGCTTTCCCTGACAGACTGCTTTTCCTGAAAAGCAGAAAATTTCAGAACATTCATCATTCCGTCTTCTGTGATCAGCACCGGCATCTACTTGCAGGAAACAAATAGCACAGGTAGTATGGCAACTATTATCATTCAGTGCACCTATTAAGGGTCGGTAGACCACTGAACTGGTGAATTGGAAAAATCGAGTGGTTGCAGCCCCAGACCCCCGATTGCTAACCTCATTGCAAGCTACCATACCAATCAAGGCAACTTGCTTCGCACTACGTGGAGGATGCCTCCATCCTCTTCTACATCTGTCTGGACAATGACCGTGCTTGCGACGTGGAAGCGTCTTTGCCTTCGTTAGTTGTGACTGGATGACATTGTCCCTGAATGCACGTTAGAGAACGAAGAAACTCTGACTTCATTATTCATGAAGACTTTGATACTCAAAAACATATCCATTCATACAGCGTAGGGTATCCTCGCATACCAGCGCTTCAAATGCCTCAAACCCCTCCCACCCCTCCCCATCCCTTACCTACCTTATCCAACAGCACCATCACCAAAACCCCGCCAAAACAGTCTGCGCAATATCCCTCGCCATATATTTCTGAAACCTACTCGTCGTATGCCCCGGACTCTGCTGCCACCAGATACAATCGCTGTTCTCCCCATTACCCTCACACTCCGCGTCCTTGAACCCATACGGCGTAGGATTGTCCAGCACGCTGGTCATAAACGCGTTAAAGTCGTACACCCTGCACTTGGCATCATTTTTCTTGGCCGCGAAATTAAACACTCGCGAAACCAACTCGTTATTGTAATCGGCGATCGCGCTCTTCAGCGCCGCGTTCGCAGCCGCGCCGTCTTTCTTGTGCGCGGGCGACCGGTCCAGCGCCGGCACCCGCACGAAGAGGAATTTGCGCGCCCCGGCCGTGTAGAGGTTGTTCACGGCTTCAAAGTATGCGTTTCCGAGCTGCGTGGTGGGGAGCCCGCCGTTCTGGGTATATCCGATCTGAACGTCGTTGTCGCCCATGAAAATTATAAACAGAGCGCTATTGGCACTCCACGCCGCGGCCGGGGCGCCTGGGCTTGAGTATTTTGGCGAAAAGAGATCCGAGACTTGGTGCTGTAGATCGGGTGAGCCGCCCGAGACGATGCTGGTAGAAACGACGGTGCCGCCGACGGCGAAGTTGTAGGTAAAGGTAAGGGAGGAGTTGTAGACTTTGGTCAGGAAGTCGATGTAGTTTGGTCCGCCGCCGGTGGTGCCGGTGCCGTAGTCTGGGTTTCCGAGGGGGAAGGCGCGGGAGGGTTGTTGGCCATCGATCTTGAAGGAGGTGTCGGTGTAGGAGGAGCCGAAGGAGAAGAGGTATTTTTGGGAGAGGGCGACGGTGGGGAGGTAGAGGAGGGTGAGTAGGGTGGGGGATAGCATGGTTGGAGGCAGAGGGTAAGGATGTTAGAGGGGAAGGGGAGGGGGGTGATGGTCTTCATTAAATACAGGAAATAAAGTAAGCGAGTTTAGGTAGAGAAACAATTGCTAGGGACGTTTCATCGAAATAATTGCGAGAAGCATGTAGCAAAGCTGTCCTCATTACGTCTTGCTGGAGAGACGGACGAGAATACGAAAATGGTCATTTCCAAAAAACCCAACAAAATGAAAGGAGTACTGTGACTTGTATCAGCCTCATCGTTTTTACTACCTTTTGATGATAAATTTCTCTTGGTGCTCAGGGTTGGAATTCCTTCAGGAGTCGAAGGGGAAGCAACAAGATTAAACGGACCAAAAGCCCAACGCATTCCTGTCAGCGTGAGTCAGCGTATTGAAACAAAGAGGGTCTATTGCTCCTTTCACTGCGATAAGTATTTCACGATATTCTACTTAGTAGAGAGCGAGAGCGAGAGCGAGAGCGAGATGAACTATTCGTTGTGGCGGAGTGGAAAGATGAGTGGAGGTATCGTTGCTTGCATTACGGTTGGCGGTTCGCGAAATGGGCCTTCCCCCACCACCAATTCCACACCAAAATCCGAGGCTAGTACCGCGAACAGCATATTAGTACGCATAAATCGATATTTTGTATATCGGACCTCCCTGGCCCTATATATATATAAATCTCGTATATAGGTCTATAGCAATTAATCCAATATATCTACTATCGTACCATATCTATTGACTCCTTTCGTTATTATTAATACCAAATTATACTTCCTAAACGATCTCTTAAACGACCTTCAAAGCAGCCTCTAGAGCAGGCCCCTTAGGGAAACAGCCAACAGGCCCCTTATCAGAAAAATCTATTACTACAAGAGGGCTATTAAGTCCTTAGGAAGAGACGATCTAGTATAATAGAAAAAATATAGGAAGAGGAGGATATACTACCTCTAATATAGCAACCTAGTAAACGGCTCTATCTTTCAAATCCTAGACCCTTTGGTTATTAGGAAATAGCCCGTTTATTATCGTATAGCCAAAGCAGAATACCTATACCTTCTATATTATTATTTATTTTATTACCTAATATTCTAAGTTAATATTTAAGATTTTATTTTTTAAGCAAAACTCCAAGCAAAACTCCAAACCGAATACGTCTATATCTTATTACTCCTAGGAGGGATCTTAGCCCTACTATTAGGAACAATATAAAAAATATAAATATAAATACGTAAATTATATTACCTATATCCCTTTTTAACGATATAATTGAGTATATAGGATTATTATTAAAAATATTATTAGGGGCCTAACTAGCAAGAAACGTTCCTTAAACCCCTATACCAAGGTATTTCGCCAAGGAGGCTTTGATATATATAAGGGAAACAGGTAATAACGGCTATATAAACGAGATATTATATAAGAGTTAAGCAGACCTCTTAGAAATTTAAGTTCTTGATTTATAACGATTAAATTATATAACCCTTTCTAAAAAGATATCCTTATTATCTTTTAAAGTATTATTAGCTTCTTAGCCAGCTTTTCAACTAACTTCTCAACTTATATTAATTTCTCGGCCTCCGCCCCTAGCAAACCCCCCCCCCCCCCCAATAATAATAGTAGCGGAGTAAATAAGGAAGAGCCGGAGCCGATATTATATAAAATCTATATCAAAATTGTTTGGGAGGATAATAAGGACTTTATCTATTAAAATAGGGAGCCGAAAGAGCTTTTTATTAAAAATAATAACTTTATTATAACTTTAACTATTTTTTATAATATATATAAATATAAAGTTATATAATAGGCCCGAGAATATAATTATAAATACTACCAGATAAAAGTTAATACTACTCTGTCCTATAATAGATAAGCTATTAGGAATAGAATAATATATAATATTTCTATATTAGCAAGCTAGCAAGTTATTGAAAACGAGCTTAAATTATAAAGGGAAACCAAAAAGAAAAACTTAAAAGTAAATATAATATATAAATTCAGATAATTAGGCTAGAGGCAAATAATTAAGGCTAGTAGAATACAAAATAAAATAATTAAGGGGAATAGATCTTCTATAACAAATATTATATTAATTAAATATAATAAGGCTATACGAAACGACCTTTAAATATAATATCTGGAAGTACTTAGCCTATATTTAATATATAAGAAAATCAGTTATAATAATAATAATCGATATTATTATAATAATAAGGGCTATTATTTATCTATATAAATAGGCGATATTAGATTATAAGTAATAATAATACTTTAATTAGATTCCGGTCTTATTAAGGATAAGCTTCCTTCAAGTATCCTAAAGGGTATTAGGAAATATTATAAAAAGGCAAAACGACAAGAAGCTAATAATCGGAAAATAGCAAATAGGGCCCTCTTAATAAGCAATATATTTAAGGCTATAATAGCAATTTAAGCCCTTATATAGAATACCCTTATATAAAATATTATATTTAATATTCTAATAGAGCAGATAGCTACTTTAGTATTTGAAACTATTCTTATATAATATAAAAGAGAAAGGAAAAAAAATATTATATACCCTATCTCCCCCCCCTTATTTAAATTAAATAATAATACCCTTCCTAATAGCTTTATCCCTCCTGAACGAGATTTCTTAGAATATATTTAATAACTTATTATCGAAAGATTAGAACGGTAAAGAAATAAATATAAAGCGGTATTTGATAAATTAAATAAGGAATATTTTATATTATAATATATCTAAAAATATAAGAGTAAAGAGAACGTTATATAATAGAAAAAAGACTATTAAATTAAACGGGATATATAATATTAAATAATTGAAAATATTAGTAAATAAGAAAGAGTAAAAGCTAAATATATAAATCTTGTATATCGACCTTCCTTTATTTATTACCGCAATACCCCCTTTAGAGGGGGGGGCGGTAGCGGTAGCAGCGGCAGCGATAGTAGGGGAGCCTCTACCCCTTCGCCTAGCTAATAGGGTATATCTGTTACGCAGGGTAGAATAGACAATAACGATATTGGGAGTAAGGATATATATTTAAATAACTTAAATAAATTCTGAATTATTTTGGTATATTCAAATTTTTAGATAGTTAGAGGCTAAATATATATAGCTTAAATATATAAAAGAAATAGGCCTAGTTAGGTATATAAAGATATCAAAATAAACGTTTTCTCTATAATAAAATCCTATAAATATACTCCGTTATTATATATTTTAATATTTAATATAGATATTCTAGAATAAAGCCTTAGGATCCCTTAAATCTTTTTAATATTCTATTACGAGCTTCAGGAAGCTTCCAAACCCCCTTTGAGGATTATTTTTAATATATTTAAAAACTTTTTTTAATATTGCTTAATTTATACTTTCAATAATAAGAATAAGGTCTCGATTAAATTAAAATTAAATAAATATAATAATAAATACTCTAAATATACTCCTTTATTATTATATATCTCTTTTAGCTCTGCGTAACGATAAATTTTAGTATTATTTAAGATAATAACGGAGTAAGACTCCAGAAAAAGATTATATAATAAAAGGAATTAGTTTCGAATAAAAGCTAGGAAAATAGCTATAATAAAGGAGTTATAGCGGATCTCGAAAGTAATATAGCCCTTGATAATATATGCAAATAATATATTTTATCTTTTATATTTCTTTAATTATTATATTAGTAATAATATAGCTTTAACTAATACCTAAGCCTATTTCCTATTAATTAATATCAGCAATATTAAATATTAACCCCTTTAAATAAATTATATATTAAATAACGTACCAATACGCTTATAGCTTATATTTTTATCGAGGAATATTATTTATTTAACAGTTATCTAACAGAACTTATATATTATCTAATAGTTTCGCAATTCCTTAGAAGCTTAGGCTGCTCGATACTTAAGCTTCTTCCTAAATTAATTTATCCTTTGCAAGGCCTTCTATATAATATTCTTATTAACTTCTAAGTTATAATTATTATATAAAAACTAAGCTATTTTATTTAAATAAGCCTAGAGACAGTCTTCGAGGTACGTAAGCAGTATATTACAATATAGCTTATTAAACTTAAAATCCTGTTTCCTTTTATTCTTTTTAATATATATTTTGCTAATAGATTTCCAATAGGCCTTTATACGCTCTATAGTACGATAGCCGATATAGTATTTTATTATAATACGTTTATTTGGCTAGCCCAATTAGAGTTCGTACTTGATATCCTTCCTAACTGAAGCCGTAATTAAAGGGGGTATAATAATAACGGAGGGGGTAAGGAGCTTGCTAAGGGATAAATATTTAGTAGTAGATATATTTCAGTTGCTACGTATATTATCTATATATATATAGGGCCAGGGAGGTCCGATATACAAAATATCGATTTGTACGTACTAATGTACTGTTCGCGGTACTAGCCTCGGATTTTGGTGTGGAATTGGTGGTGGGGGAAGGCCCATTTCGCGAACCGCCAACCGTAATGCAAGCAACGATACTCCGCGCTCCGCACTTCCACACTCGGACCACGTGATCTGCCGTGGCGGGTCTGAACCTCAGAGCTTGTGATCGACCCCCTCGGACTGATAAAGATGGCCTGCTGGATCCCCACCGGCTGACGCTGAACAGGCTGATGAGCTTTGTACATCCTTCACTCATCGCCCATGTTCTGCACATGACTTGAACTGTCAGGCGCGTCCTTTCCCTGGGCGGCTGCCTTGTACATACACTATATCCATACTCTCTGTCCTACATCCTCTTTGACTCCACGCTTTTGTTCACTTCCTTTATATCGCTCCTAAATACCTATCCTATCCTTATACTCCCCAGCTTAGCATGTCGGCCACCACGGATAAAGCCTGCCAGGTTATGGAGGAGACCAGTCAAGAGCGTGAAACCCGTTCCGAAGGCGATTTCCCCCAAGCAGAAAAGTCCCTCTCTCAGCGCCTAGGCACCCGCTTCAACATCCCACTCTTCGACAATATCTCCTCCTATCTGGGCGACCGGAACCCTCTTGCCAAGGATGTTAACCCCAAGACGGAATGTGTCTGGCTACTCGACAATACAGCCTACAGACCTATCCACCCTTATCCTCACAGTAAACAACCCTATCAAGCCGAATTCATGGCAGCCTATTTCAAGACCAACACTGGGAAGGACGTGAGCAAAGCAGTGGCGGTCATTGCAGAAAGGATCGGTCTGGCCAAGCAGGAAGTGAACCAGGCGGACGTCAAGAAGAGGATTGCCCACAGACTACAGCCATTTGTAGATACAATAGCACCTGCAAGATTCGTCAATGTCAAATTCGCCAATGGCAGGGTCGAGAAACTCGGACCCGGCGGCCGGAGCGCCGTGAGCACGCAGACGATCGTCGCACTCCATGATCACAAAGATGGAGAAGCCATGGAGATTCGGAGCTCGCCCGCAGAGATCGCACCGCATGGAGCAATGACGACCTATTTTGCCGACGAGGAAGGCTGGCTCGTCGTCTCTGGTAAGAATCCCCTGCCAATATTCATCGCACCACACTTCCCCAAACTCATCCATCCCAACAGACATCGACGATTCAATCAAAACAACGATGACCCCGTCCCCAATCGGCATCCTCAAAACAACGTTTGTCGACGACCCAGCCCCCATCCCCGGCATGCCCGAACGCTACGCTCAAATCGATCAGCTCCTTCATCCGACCTGGTTCTTCCTCTCCGCCTCCCCCTACAATCTCTACCCCTTCCTTCGCCCCTTCCTCCACGTCCACTACCCCAAGGGCCCTATAATCCTACGCGAACTTTCCTGGATGGATCTCAGCGGCTTCCTGGCCTCCCTTACCCAAGGCACTGAAGTATATAAACGCGACCGCTGTATCAAAATTCATGGCTGGTTACCTAAACGAAAGGTGATTTGCGTCGGCGATAGCACGCAGAGTGATCCTGAAGCGTATGGCGATATCTGTCGCATGTTCAAGGGATGGGTCAAGGCGGTCTATATCAGGAAAGTGGTTGATGTGGCGGAGATGGAAGGGACGGACAAGAACACGGATGAGAGGTTTGAGAAGGCGTTTGAGGGTGTTGACAGGGGAATCTGGAAGACCTTTATCGATCCGAAGGAATTGGAGGACGCAGTTGCGAAATTGAAGGGGATGTAAGACCGTAACGCTGTGGGGAGATTATGATTGGGAAGTGCTGGCGCAAGTTGGGGTTTGGGGCTTTTGGGGTTTTGTCTGCATTGGAGACTACGGTTACAGGCAAGGCATAACGAGGGTATAAGACTGAGAGCATGATTTACGATATGACGGCGCGAACGGGTGACGTGGACAGAGACTCAATCTTGACCTCTTATCGTCTTCCCACCCAGCTCGCTCCTTACAGACTCTCCTTTTACCTATCTGTTTCTTTGTAGACATGTGCTAACCTTAGGTAGATATGGCTGTATTCTTGTGGGGCTCATGCCCCTTTAGAGATGGTCGGCAAGAGCTGCTTTTCAGGAGTAGCCTGCGGGCTCTTTCCGCCCCTTTCTGCCCGGGGAAGAAGGTTTACTTAGGCACGCGGGGGACGAAATAAGCTGCATTGGCACCCCCGAAAGACGATCCCCTAAGTGGCCACCTCCTAACAAAATTCCTATATTTGTGTCCACCAGCACCCTCAAGCACTCTAAACATTGAAGCTGCAGAAGTAAGCCGGCGAGATTACAGAAAAGGAGAAGAACTTTTTTTTTGATAGGTAAAGAAAGCCATATGGAGGCTCGTCTCCTGAAGAGGGCCAGTCCAGCTTGTTTTGTCCCCTGAGTCCTCTCACGGGTGAAAAAGAACCTGGGCTAGCCCCCTGGGCTACCCCCTAGAAATGATCCCTATACTCTGCCCTTCCTACCCACCAAAAAATTCAACTGTCTACTATACGAGGCTCCGTTAGCGTGTTCAAGTCCAAAGGATAAAGTCTCTAAGAAATTCTATAAATATGAGATAACAATTGATGTCTTAATAGGTGGTATTAACAGCTAGCAATGGAACCAAGCAAATTGTACGATGGATGAGATCTGCTCAAGGGTGGTGTATTGTCTAAGTCTAGGGTGCTTCAAACGAAGCCTAAGTGCTGCTAGGCTTATGTAAGCCACTTAGCTTAGAGTGCTAACAGTGGGAAAGGTCGAATAGGGGTATCATATCTAGGGTTATAGCCCTCAGGGCGAGTCCCGCTTCTTTTTTCACCCTTGTGGTCCCCTGGTAGGTACGTGTTACAAGTAGCGCGTCAAAAGTCTGTACCAAAACGCAAAAAACGTGCGTTTTGCGTTTCGCGTTTCTACTCTACCAACTCTACTATCCTTTACTATATCTATTACTATACCCCGTATTCCGTTGGCTCTAATTTCTGGTAATAAGACTTTTGAGAAAGAGTTCTATTTATTTAAAAAATAAATTATTTATAATATTTTTTGTTTTTAGAAAAAAACTTATTATTATTATATAATATAAAAACTTTAAAATATTCCTTATTATATTTATTATTTGTTATTATTTTATTTAACTTAAAAAGGTTTTAAAAGTTAAATTTAAAATTTTTTTTAAATTATCCAATCGAAATAAAAGATTTATTATATATATTATTAAAAGGGAATTAATAATCGAATGTAAAAAATTTATATTATAATATAAACTTAAATATTCGAAATTTATTATTTATTATATTTTTAAAAAATATAACTTCGTTAATAAATTTATAAAAAAAAAAATATTATTTTTAAAAATTATAATAATTAAATAATTAATTTAATAAAAAATATATAAAAATTAAATTTTTAAATATTATAATAATTAAATAATAAAAAATAATAAAAAGTATATAAAGAATAAATTTTTAAATAATAATAAAAAATAATAAAAAATAATAAAAAATAATAAAAAATAATAAAAAAGAAAGGATATTTAATAAATAATTATATTAAAATTTTAAAGAAAATAATATTAATATATAAATTCAATTTTCTTTTTATATAAAATAAAAATATAATTTTAAAAACATAATATTAAAATATTAAAAATAATTCTTTTACTTTTTTGATTTTAATTTTATTAAATATTTTTAAAAAAAACTTAAAAAACTTATATATAAAATATAATTAAATATCGAATAAATACGAAGCGGTAATAAAGAAATCTAAAAAATTATAAAAAAAACTTTAAAAAAAATTTAAATATTATTCTTTAAAAAGTTATTAATATTATTAATTAAAAAAAAAGGTAATATAATTATAATTATAAATAAATAATATATAAAATACTAAATACAAAATATTTTTAAGGAATTAATATATTATTATTAATTAATTTACTATACGAAGATATAAGGCTCCTTTATAAATGGTTGGCAAGTTGGATATAGTAGGGGAAATACTGGTACGGGGTTGTTTTTAGCTTGGTGCAGACTTTTGACGTAATAGGGAAGGCTTAGACTAAGCTAGTCCGAGCCTTAGTTGAGCAATCCCGAAAAACCAGCCTGTAATATATTACAGTATATAATTGCAGAATGTGTGAAAAGGATGAGTGGACAAGCATTGCATTGGTATTGCTCCAGACAGCTCCCCACCAATTCTCAAGTCTGGGCATCCATTAGCGATCAGCAATCAGCAATCGGCAATCGGCAATCGGCATTTTCCCTTCTCCACGCTGTCGAGTCTCTACTTACCAGAAGACAAATCCTCAACAATCTCGGAATCTATACCGCAGCGCAATGAATGCAGCCCGTCTTTCGCACAGTCAGAGCACATCGCAAATGTCCCAGCGTTCCAGCCCTTGTAGCACTCCGAGCCGCCTCATCAACCCAGGGCGTAAGGCTTCCACCCTTCGAGCTCCCATACAACCTGTAGTGCTGACTGCTGTAGGCAAAGAAACGTTTCTGCATTCGAGGGACGCGAAAACCCCACCATCTTCAGCAGACCTTCCGTACCTTGTTCGAGCTCCACCCGGGGCGAGAAGCTCAACATGCTCCGGAACATCTACAGATCAAAGAGTACGCCCCGCTGCTGGACGAATCTGAAACCCAATGGTTGTATTCCGCGACGGACGCGTTGATAGAGGCGCTCGGACCAGTTGGCGAAGAATACAAGACACCCTCTAAATACTCCAATAGATTAGATCTGTCATATGTCGATCCCTTACGACTCGGATCCACTGGTCCTGGAGATTTAAAAGCGAACAAGGCTCGCGCCCGCGAAACGGCACCGGAGCTCGAGCTCAAGGCCATACTCATCAGGTACATACGAGAGGTGGCTCCGGTCTTGGAATATTGCGATCGCTCCAAGCAATCGCTCCTTGCCAGTGATTACCTGGACAACGCCTTGTCGGAGCTCTTTGACCAAGCTACTTCTGAGTGGCTCACGAAGCATGGATGGGATGTTACTGATTTGATGAATTGGACCTGGATATTGACAGCAGGCAGCGCTGAAAGGTCAGCTGTCAGACTATCTGGGATTACAAAGGAAGCTATCGCCAACTACAAAGGTCACAGACTTGTGCCCACCGGAGTATATGCATTTCTCTTACGTCGACAGTATAACACTGCTAGAGGATTGCAACACTTGTTGCGTTACGCGTGGCGTCTCATGGTCCATGCTTTTTGGGCGATGAAAGGATTTTCGCGAAAACATGTTTCATACGAAGTAAGTCTCTCAAACGCAAATTCGAAATGGAATCGAATAGTCCATCCTAAAGATGATTCCTCGGGAATGATTGAAGTTAGTTTCCTTGTCATAATTATTCGACTCCTGCGACAAGCTAGGAAAGTCTGGCCTGCAGCCATGGACAACATCGCCTGCCTATTCTGTCAATTTGAAAACGGATACAATTTTCGCCTTCAAAAGGAGGTCCATCGTCCATCGTTTTACGCAAGAGACAAAGTGCCGGAAGAAGCCAGGTTGACATTTGTCTACAACACGATACTTAAGTTGTTGAGCGAACCTAGCTCGATCAGGCCTTTTGTCTCCGCGAGCTATCAACAGCAAGCTCAATTCAGAGTTTTACGGAGGATGAACGACTTTGAAAACCCACTCATTGTTGATCGGCGGGGATATCGTGCTGTGATAAAGATCCAGCTCATGCGCAAGAAGACTTTGAGAGAGCGTGAATGGGCTTCCCTTAAAGCGCGATCTTGGCCACCTTGGAAGGAGGACAAGCTCGGCATACACGCCGACATCGGGCCTGAATATGGTATCAGCCTGGCTGGAAATGCATTAAATCGAGCAAAGGAGGCAGGCTACGCTTCCGACATTTGGGATGATGCAGCAAGCGTTCTGTCGGGTTGGGATCTGGACGGAAGCCCAACCATTCAAACCCGAAAGGCAGTCTCTCTGGTAGACTTTGAAGCATCCGATGGGGACTCTCCTGTGTGGGCTGCTCGAATTCGCGCCACTCGGACCGTGGAAGAAGCCTGGGCTGTCTTTCTCGGATATCAAGACAGCCACTCGACCCCTGCTCGAGTCGTTTACTTTGCCATGGCTGAAAGGCTTTGCCATGCAGAGTCTAAAACTAATATCCCAATGCAAGAGAGTGGCGATCGTAAGCCAAGCACTGATCAAGCTATGCCAGGTGATTACTTGGAGGTCCTACCGTCTCCGACATCTCCCCGCGAGGCCGTCTATGTCCGTACACATCCTCCCACCCTGGACGAATTTGTACAAGACATGGTGAGCCTCGACTTCAAACCCGCGATCTGGCTCCTACAGGCTCTTCTTAACAACGCAACATCTGTCGCCAAAGGAGTCAAATACCTCAAATGCAGCGCAATAAGACCTGCTTTTGCTCTAGTTCAGCAAGAAGGCTTACACGATGGAGATTTTGAAACGGACAATCGGCTTTTTGCTGTACCCGACTCCATTTTCTCGTCATTTATTGTCATGCTTTGTCGATGTGCACCCACTGCGTTTGATCCTGATAGTGATATCCATAGCCATCGCGAGGAGCTGAGATCACTACGAAGCCCTCGCTGGCTCCAAAAATTTCCACTTCTATACGCTATTCGGCTTATGCAATGCAGACCTACCCGGTATCGGCCCCCATGGATCGCGATCCTGGAGGCCATCTCGAGATTGGGAGCTATCGTATCGCCTGGTCATGGTGCGAGCAAACACGGCATCTTGTACCGGTCGAAACAAGACATATTGAGTTGGCACATGATCCTAGAGGTCATGGCTCGGATGGACGAAGGTAATGTTCACATGGATCTCGATTGTTTCATGGCCATTTGCGTTTGTCTAGACAAAGCTATCTTTGCAGCCGAATTGATGATCAAACGAATGGGACATATCGACAAAATTACACCAGCCTTCAAGCCCACCGCCGAGAAAATATTGTACGAGGGACTCGCCGTCGTCCAAGAGAGATTCAAAAACATCGTCCATGCGAATTCCATGCAGCAAGAGATCCCCAAAGCCCTGATAGAATCGTCAACGGAGGAAAAATTGGAGATTGAAAAGTTGGAGATCGAAAGGGAAGTCGAGGCGGCCAACGATGATACGGCGGAGGACGTAACCGAAGACAGCTCAACAGACAAAGACCTCCTGTCCCCCAACACTTTATCGCCTGAGGATCGAAAGAACTATCTCCCACCCGGCTGCCTCCTCCCCGGCCTTCTCGAAACACCCAAACCCGCCGTCCTCCACGCCTTCATCCGCGTCCTCGGTCTCCGCCGCGACTACTCCGGCCTATGGGACTTGATCGAATTCATGGCCCTCCACGCGGACGAAATCAATCCGTCCGTGTCCCAGTACGCCAATGGCCACCGCATGATGCGGCGCTGTCTTACGGGCACGCGAGTCTTTCTCGAGCGCAGCTGGACTTACTATAATGATCCGACCCGCCAACGAGATGATTGGATCGACAAAGATGTGCAGCCGGCGCCGAGGGAGATTTGGGATGCTATCCGTGAGATTGTGGAGGCGAATCGGGCGTGGGGGGGTTGGCCTACGGATCTGGAGGTGGAGGAGTATGTACTTCATGGGAGGTTCGTGTAGATCAGGGTGCAAAGGGCATGGCTTGTATATAATCGGACCCACGTCGCCTCTTGGACGTCTCCTTTTTTCATGCACCTTCAGCTTACTGAAACGTCCTGTTTGTAACCTGCGGTAACAAATCTGTGAATGACCTGAATCGCAAGCCCCCCCAACGACTCCCAGCCATTTAATCCCCACCTCCTTCCCCCCTATAGCGCCTAATACCCCCTAAATTTGACCTCCCTCTTCTCCCGGAACGCCC
>JAABUQ010001824.1_pt1 | contig 44012 bp, 43 predicted proteins | sample 5560001 | NCBI WGS metagenome assembly JAABUQ01 (sample SAMN10711888, study PRJNA513371) | rock metagenome | isolation source: Antarctica rocks | place: Antarctica: Victoria Land, Finger Mt nord | collected 2015-12-18 | reverse complement strand
TGGAAGTCGCGCACCATGGTGGGATAGGGGTGCGGCCCGGCCACGGTGCCGATGCAGTAGTAGGTGTCCTCGACGTTGGCGACCCAGTAGCGCAGGGCCTCGTTCATCGCGTCCTTCAGCGTCGCGGCGCCGGAGGTCACGGCGTTCACCTCGGCGCCCAGCAGCTTCATGCGGAACACGTTGGGCTGCTGCCGCTCCACGTCGGTGGCGCCCATGAACACGAGGCAAGGCAGGTTGAACAGCGCGCAGGCCGTGGCCGTGGCGACGCCGTGCTGCCCGGCGCCGGTTTCGGCGATGATGCGCGTCTTGCCCATGCGCCGGGCCAGCAGGATCTGGCCAAGCACAGCATTGATCTTGTGCGCGCCGGTGTGGTTCAGCTCCTCGCGCTTGAAGTAGATCTTGGCGCCGCCGAAATGCTGGGTCAGCCGCTCGGCGAACCAGAGCGGGCTGGGGCGGCCGACGTAGTCCTTCAGCAGGCGGCGCCACTCGGCCTCGAACGCCGGGTCGTTTTGGGCGTCGTGGTAGGCCTGCTGGACCTCCAGCACGTTCGGCATCAGCGTCTCGGCGACGAAGCGCCCGCCGAAGGTGCCAAATCGACCGCGGCTGTCTGCGCCGCTGCGAAGGCTGTTTGGCAGGATCTCGTTCAAGGCCGGCACTCCTATGGATTAAGTCGTTGAAATGGGGACCGGGACAGAACCCGGGAGACTGTCAGTCAGCAATCCCGTCGTTATCGCCCAGTCTATACCGAGACGTGATCCCGGCGGTATGGAAGCCGACAGGCGTCTGTATGGGAGCAGCGGCGCTCAGCTTTCCTCCGGCAGACCGCCCACCGCCCTCAGCGCATCGACGAAGATGCCGGCGTCAGTCACCTGCAATCCTGCAAGGTTGATGCGTCCGCTGCCGGCCATGTAGATGCCGTGGTCGCGGCGCAGCACCGCCACGGTTTCCGGCGAGACCGGCAGTTGCGAGAACATGCCGCGCTGGCGGGACAGAAAGGCGAGCCGCGGGTCGGCGGCGGCCAAGGCGTCCCGCACCGCGTTGATGCGCCGGCACATGCCGTCAAGCTCCGTGCGCCAAAGCCGCGACAGCTCGGGGGAGTCCAGCACGATCCGCACCGCCGCCGCCCCATGGTCCGGCGGCATCGACCAGTTCACCCGGGCGAGGGACAGCAGGTTGCCGAACACGACGGGTGCGGCGTCGGCATCGCGGGCCAGCGCGAACAATGCCCCGGTCCGCTCGCGGTAAAGGCCGAAGTTCTTGTCGCAGGAATAGGCGACCAACGCCTCCTCGACGGCGGCGAGCACGCGTCGCACGCCGTAGGCGTCGGCTTCAAGGCCGCCGCCCAGGCCCTGGTAGGCGAGGTCGATGAACGGCGTGAGGCCGCGCTCGGCCAGGAGTTGGGCCACGGCGTCCCATTGCGCCGGGTCAAGCTCGGCCCCGGTGGGGTTGTGGCAGCAGCCGTGCAGCAGGACGGCATCGCCGGGGTCCGCCGCGGACAACGCCGTAAGCATGTCGTCGAAGCAGAGCGTTTGCGTGGCGGGGTCGAAGTAGCGGTACTCGGCGACCGTGAGGCCCGCGGCCTCCAGCACCGGGCGGTGATTGGGCCAGGTGGGCGTGCCGAGCCACACCTTGGCGCCGGGCTGGGCGGCGGTGATCAGCTCGCCGCCCAGCCGCAGCGCGCCGCCGCCGCCGGGCGTCTGCACGCCGACCAGGCGTCCAGCATGCGCGTCCGCGGCGCCGAACACGATGGGCGTCAGCAACTCGACGAAGCGTTGGTCGCCCTCCGGCCCGAGATAGGCCTTCGTCTGCTGCTCTTCCAGCAGGATGCGCTCCGCCGCCTTGATCGCCTCCACGACAGGCGTGACCCCGGCCGCGTTGCGGTACGTCCCGACGCCGAGGTCGATCTTGCTGTTGCGCGGGTCGTCGCGGAACAGGCCGATCAGGGTCAGCAGGCCGTCGGGGGGCTGCGGCAGCAGGGTTTGAAACATCGTTATGGGCAGTTCCTGTCAGGACGGGTCGGCACGGGCATGGCGCGCGGCCATTTCGATCCGCGGCGCGGCCGCCACCATGCCGCCGACGCCTTGCCGGCCTCCGCCTGGGACAGCAAAGCTTCCTGGAATAGTGGAGCTTCCCCGGGAAGCGGGAGGGCGCGCTCAGGCGCGTGGTGCAGGACGGCGGACGGCCAGCGGTGGTCGAGCGGTCTCCATCCCAGTTGCAGCGTGTCGATGTCCCGGGCCAGCGACCACGAGGAGCCGGTCGCGGTGTCCAGCAGAACCGCGCCCTCCTTGCCGATGACGACGATCTGGTAGCGCCCGACCGCGCCCCCATCCACCGCCTCCTCGTCTATGACTGCACTCATCAGAAGGCAGCAGTCGCGGCCGGCGGGCGCAGGCCATGGCGCACCCCGCCCGTGCGGACGCGCGACGGCGCGACGCGCAGCGTGGGCCGCGCCCCCTGGGCCACGTCCTGCAGCCCCGCCCGGTCCAGCACGGTGAAGCGGCCCCGCCCGGTCCGGATCAACCCGGCCTGCTGCAGCGCCGCCGCCGCCACGGTGACGCCGGGCCGGTGCATCCCGAGCATGGCCGAAAGCGCCTCATGGGTGACTTGCACCTCGTTGCCCTCCACCCGGTCGTGCGTCATCACCAGCCAGCGCGCGCAACGCTCCGTCAGACTCCTTCGGGCGTTGCAGACGGCGGTCTGCATGACCTGGACAAGCAGCGACTGCGAGAAACGGGCGCAGGCCAGATGCAGCGCCGGGCTGCGCTCGATGGCGCGGCGCAGGTCGATGGTGGACAGGCGCAGGGCGACGCCGGGCATGTGCACCACGATGTTGGCGCAGGCGGCATTCCGCGCGTTCATCGGCGACACGTCGCCCACCATGCCTTCCCGGCCGATCATGGCAACCTGGATGCCGCCCTCCCCGTCCGTGGCGTCCGATACGACCGAAACGACGCCATGCTCGATGAAGTAAGCATGCTCGACCGGCTGGCCGTGCTCCACAAGCACCTGGTCGCGCACGAGGGACACGCGGACCAGGCAGGCCTTGAACTGATCGTACTCATGGGCCGGCAGCGACGCAAGCAAGCGGTTGAGCGGCGTGGAGACGTTGTTGGCGAGGAGAGCCATGGCCGAGCCCCTTGGTGAACACCAGCCGCACAAAATGAGGGCTGTACATCAATGACAGGAGGCTAATCCACACTGCATTGCAGAGATTGTCGCTAAACTTTGTTAATATTGACGCATCACTCCGTTCGTGAGGTCGGTAAAGCCCATCACGCGTCCTCGATCAGGCCGATGCCGAGCGAGGCGAGGTCGGCCCAGTAGCCGGGATAGGTCTTGGCCACGCAGCCCGGGTCGAGGATGGTGATGCCGCCGATCCGCAGCCCGGCGAGCGCGAAGCTCATGGCGATCCGGTGGTCGGAATAGGTCTCGATGCGGGTCGGGCGCGTCGTGCCGGCAAGCGCCGGGTCGCTGGCCACAACGAGGTCGTCCCCGTCCTCGCGCCCGAGGCCCGGGGCGATGCGCGACAGTTCCGTGGCAAGCGCCGCCAGACGGTCGCACTCCTTGACCCGCAGGTTGGCGACGCCGACGAAACGGACCGGCGCCGCGTTGAAGGCGGCGAGCACGGCGAGCGTCGGCACGGCGTCCTGCATCTGCGAGCCGTCGATCACGGGCGGCAAATGCGGGAAGCGGGCAATGAGGCCGCGCGCACGGGCGTCGGGCTGGCTGGACGCTTCCGGCGCGAAGCCGAGGTCGATGGCGCCGCCGGTCAACGCCTCCGCCGCCCAAAGATAGGTCGCGGCCGAGGCGTCCGGCTCCACCGCGAAGTCCGTTGCGCGATATCCGGTCGGCGCGACCCGCCAGCCCGCGTCGCCCACGGGTTCGACATCGGCGCCGAACGCGGCCATGGCGGCCAGGGTCAGGTCGACGTAGCCCCGGGCGCCGATGGTGGGGCCGGTCAGCGCCACCTCCACCGGCCCCTGCCCGCAGGCGCCGATCATCAGCAGGGCCGAGACGTATTGGCTGGACAGCCCGCCGTCGATCTCGACCCGGCCGCCCGCGAAGCCGCCACGCCCGCGCACCATGATGGGCGGGCAGCCGCTGCCCGCCGCCGCATCGACGCCGAGCCGGCGCAAGGCCGCGACGAGGGGCGCGATGGGCCGCTTGCGCATGTGCGCGTCGCCGTCGATCACCACCTCGCCCTCCACCGTGGCGGCGGCGGCGGTCAGGAACCGTGTGGCGGTCCCGGCATTCCCCAGGCTGAGCGGGGCGCCCGGCGCAGCCAGCCGCCCGGTGGCCGTGACCGTGAAACCCGTGGCAATCGGCTCCGCAATGGCGGCGCCCATGCTGCGGAGCGCCGCCGCCATGAAGGCGGTGTCGTCGCTTTTGAGCGCGCCGGTCAGGCGGCTGGTGCCGTGGGCTAGCGCCGCGAGCAGCAGGGCGCGATTGGTGATCGACTTTGATCCCGGCGGGACGACCCGGCCGCGAAGCGCGCGCCCCGGCGGGACGACCGTCACTGCGGAAAGCCGGGAATGCGCAGCGGTCATGGTCGCGTGTTCCTTTGCAAAGATCGGCGCCGGGTCCGGTGGAAGTCCGGAATGGCCTGCGTGGCCGTGGAGCGCGCCACGTCGGAACGGTAGCACGGCGACCGGGCGCCGCTCACCCCCGGTCGCGAAATCAGTTCGTCTCGCTGCTTCATGTTATTGTTCAACTGCTCGTCTATCTAATGATATTGACCTCGATCAATTCGTTTGACTTTAAAGCTGCATCTTTCAGCAGCAGTCGTCACTGCACGGCATCGAGGCAAGCGTTGAACGTCCAAGTCCTGCCCATGGATAGCCTGTCCGCCCAGCTTGCCGGCCGCAGCGTCGCGCTGATTGGCATGATGGGCGTTGGCAAGACCAACGTGGGACGCCGCCTGGCCGCGCGGCTTAGGCTGCCGTTCCGCGACGCCGACGCCGAAATCGAGCGGGACGCCGGGCGCAGCATCGCGGAGATGTTCGCGCGTGACGGCGAGGCGGAGTTCCGCAGGCGGGAGCGCCGGGTCATCGCGCGGCTGCTGGCCGGTAATCCCATGGTGCTGGCGACCGGCGGCGGAGCCTTCATGGACGCCGAAACGCGCCGGGCGATGCGGGGCAAGGCGGTGTCGGTCTGGCTGCGCTGCGATTTGCCGCTCCTGCTGCGGCGGCTTGCCGTCTGCACGGACCGGCCCTTGCTGCGGAACGGCGACCCCGTCGAGATCCTGCAACGGCTGATGACGTTACGTCATCCCGTTTATGCCGAGGCGGATTTGGCGCTCGACAGCGCGGACGAGGACCCGGATGCGACGACCGCCAGGGTCCATGCCGCCTTGTGCAGCCTGCCGGAGCGCTTGGCGGTGGCGTTGCAGGATTGCTGAGGCCGGGTATCCCGGCGGGGCTTGGCTGAGCAACGGACGGAGTTCCAGGGCGGCAGCGTGTTGCCCCGAACTGCTCCTTGTCACGCATTGCTTTCGCGGTCCGGCAATTCCGAACTATGGCTGCTCGCCGCAAATAGAAAAGGGCCGATGGCATGACGATCATGCCACCGGCCCGGACACGCCCGGCTTAGGTCGTGGGAACGATGGTCTGCGGAGCCGTGCCGCCATCGGCGGTGATCTGCGCGTAGACCCCGGAGGTGATGTCGCTTGACGACGGGCCGCCGCTGACGCTGCTGCCGGCTGGGATGCCGCCCGTGCTGGTTGTGGTGCTGCCGAACGGGTTGTTGGCTCCCCCAAGGCCAATCAGGGCGGAGAAGTTGTTGCCGCCGCTCAGGCTGGCCAGCAGGGTGTTCGGGTCAACGCCTGCCTGGGTGATCAACGGACCGAAGGGGCTTGCTGCGAGGAAGGACGCGGCGTCGCCGCTGCTCATATCGCCGAAGCCACCCGCCGCGGACGCGGCGCTGTCGCCGGCTCCGGCAACCGCGCTGCCAGCCGCTCCAGTCGGATCATTGGAGGGCATCGAGCTTTGCTGCCCGCCAATGGCCGGGCCGAACCCGCCTATGCCGGCCGGGGAACCGTTCCCGCTGACCCCCAGGTTGCCGCCCGCAGGGACGACGCTGCCGCTGCTCGAAGCGCCACCCATGCTGACCCCGCCAGAGGACGCCCCACCGCCTGCGAAAGGATTGCTGCCAGCGCCGCCACCTGCGAAGGGGTTGCTGCTGACGCCACTGCTGCTGTCGCTGCTGCTCGGAGCGCCGCCAGACGCGCTGCCGGCGTTGGTCGCCGCCGAGAAGAGGCCGGGCTGCCCGGGGTAGTTGGTGAACGGGTTGCTGCCTGCCGCGGCGCCGGCGAACGGGTTGCCGCCGCTGCTGTCGTTCAGCGACGCGTAGTCGGCCGGGTTGATGTTGCCGAAGATGGTCGCAGGCGTGACGCCCGGCAGGTCGAGCAGGGCGCCGAACGGGCTTTGACGCAGCGAAGCCGCCAGGTCGGAACTGCTGGAATCGGAACTGCCTGACATACCCATGGAACTCATGCTGCTGTCTCCAGAAATGCTGGCGCCGCTTGCGGCGCCAAAGGAGTTGCCGCCCGCCGAAGCGGCGAACGGGTTGCTGTTTCCGGCGGGCGCCCCGCCGATTGCCGACCCGGCGCCGCCGCTGGCAAAGGGGTTGCTGCTGGAGCTGCTGCCGCCGGACCCACTGCCCGAGCTTGAAGAGCCGCCATAGGCGACGACAAACTGGTTGCCGTCGCCGCCGACGTTCACCGTGCTGCTGGCCGCAGCAGAGCTGTCCGAAGGACCCTGGTAGCTGACGACGAACGCGTTATTGCCGCCATCGACGGTGACGTTGTTGCCGGACGGAGCGCCGCCGGTGAACGCCGAGTAGTCGTACGCGACGACGAACTTGTTGTTGCCTCCGTCGAGGATGACGGAGTTGCCGCCGGCGTTGGTCGCATCGCCGCTCGATGTGCCCGGCGCGAACTTGACCACGAACTGGTTGTTGCCGCCTTCGACGTGCACGGTGTTGCCGCCGGTGCTCATGGAGCCGTCGGTCGGCGAGGGCTGGCTGTAGTCGATGACGAACTGCCCGTTGCCGCCAGACAGCGTCACGTCGGAGTTGCCGGGCGTGATGACGCCAATATTGTTGTTTTGGCCGGCCGGGCCTTGGTTGGCCGAGGCGTAGGCGGCGCTGGTGTCGGCGGAACTGCCCACGTTGACGTTGGCGCTGCCGGGCGCGACGACGCCCGAATTGTTGCTTCCGACCGAGCTGCTTTGGCTGGTCACGCCGGGGCCGTAGAGGCTGGGCGCATTCGGATCGGCCGCGGTGGTGGCCGCACTGTCATTTGCCATATGGGTAACTCCTCCAGTTGCAGCCGGCGCTCTTGCAGCGGCCGCGCGGTTGGGTGCCCGATGGATGGATTGCCGCTCAGGTCGACGCGGCTCACCGGGCTTCTGTTTATCGACGCGCGCACCCTGGCACGGTACAGACTACATCGAATATTTCAGGATTTTATGATAGTCTAATACTGATAAAGTATTTGTAATTCTGCTGTATCAAACTTTAGAATGAAAACATACAGACGCACATACTGTAGCGGCCGGGACCACTGACCGTCCTCAACCCAGCGTCTCACTCAGGTGCCGCACGTTCCTGCCGGGCTGATACCGGGTGCTTGGAACCCGCTTGTAGGCCTGGCCGGCCCGGACCACCTCGCGCCGGATGGCCTGCGCGCTCTTGAACCGCTCGAACAGGGCATCGGCCTCGTCCCAGCGGATCGCCCGCTGCAGCGCCATAAGATCCTCGATGTAGCGGCCGACGATCTCCAGCACCGCCGTCTTGTTGTGTAGGAACACGTCGCGCCACATGGTGGGGTCGGAGGCGGCAATGCGGGTGAAGTCGGTGAACCCGCCGGCGGCGTACTTCAGCACCTCCCCCTTCAGCACGCCTTCCAGGTCGTCCGCCGTGTTGACGATGTTGAAGGCGAGCAGATGCGGCAGATGCGACGTGACCGCGAGCACCTTGTCGTGGTGCGCTGCGTCCATCACGTCGACCTTCGATCCCAGCCCGCGCCACAGCGCCGCCACTTGCTCCACAGCGCTTACGTCGGTCACGGCCTGCGGGGTCAGGATGCACCAGCGGTTCTCGAACAGCCGCTCGATGGCCGCCGCCGGCCCAGACTCCTCCGTGCCCGCGACCGGGTGGCCCGGCACGAAGCGCCGCATATCGAGGTAGGGCGCCACCAACTCGATGACCTTGCCCTTCGCCGAGCCGACATCCGTGACAATCGCATCGGCCCGCAAGCCAGGCGCCACGGCGCGCGCCGCGTCGCCGCTGGCGCCGACCGGCACGCCCAGCACCACCAGATCCGCGTCCCGCACGGCAGCGGCGGCGTCGGGCGTCGCCTCGTCCACCAGGCCCAAGGCGCAAGCCTCGGCGCGCGTCTCCGCTCGGCGCGCGGTGCCGACCAGCCGCTCGGCCAGGCCCAGGCGGCGCACGTCGCGGGCGATGGACCCGTTGATCAGGCCCAGGCCGACAAAGGTGATCTGCCGGAACAGCGGCGCCCGTCCCGGGTGGGAGGAATGGTCCCCCATCCCAAGGTCAGGCGTCATCGGCCGCCCGGCCCGGCAACCGCCCGCTCCTGCCGCGCCGCCTTGAGCCGTTCTGCAAGCAGGAAAGCCACCTCCAGGCTCTGCTGCGCGTTCAGGCGGGGGTCGCAATACGTGCGGTAACGGTCGGACAGCGCCGCGTCGGTGATGGCCTGCGCGCCGCCGGTGCACTCGGTGACGTTCTGCCCGGTCATCTCGATGTGGATGCCGCCGGGGTAGGTGCCCTCCGCGTGGTGCACGGCGAAGAACGTCTCGATTTCACGCATGATGCGGTTGAACGGCCGGGTCTTGTAGCCGGAGCCCGCCTTGACCGTGTTGCCGTGCATCGGGTCGCACGACCAGACCACCGACCGCCCTTCCCGCTGCACGGCGCGGACCAGCGGCGGCAGGTGGGCGCCCACCTTGTCGTGCCCCATGCGGACGATCAGCGTCATCCGGCCCGGCTCGTTGCCGGGGTCGAGGATGTCGAGCAGGCGCAGCAGCGCGTCCGGCGTCAGGCTCGGCCCGGCCTTGAGGCCGATGGGGTTGCTGATGCCGCGCATGTACTCGACGTGCGCGCCGCCGGGGTCGCGGGTCCGGTCGCCGATCCACACGAAATGCGCGCTCGTGTCGTAGCACCCGCCCGTCACCGAATCGGTCCGGGTCATCGCCTCCTCGAAGCCGAGCAGCAGCGCCTCGTGCGAGGTGTAGAGCGTGGTGTTCGCCAGGGACGGCGTGGTCAGGTCCGACATGCCGCACGCCGTCATGAAGGCGAGCGCCTCCGAGATGCGGTTGGTCAGGTCCTCGTAGCGCGCGCCCTGCGCCGAGTTGGCGACGAAGTCCAGGTTCCACTTGTGCATGTTGGCAAGGCTGGCATAGCCGCCGCCGGTGAACGCGCGCAGCAGGTTCAGCGTGGAGGCCGACTGCGCGTAAGCCTGGATCTGCCGCTCGGGGTCGGGCCGCCGGGCTTCGGGCGTGAAGCGATAGCCGTTGACGATGTCGCCGCGGTAGCTCGGCAGCTCCGCGTCCCCCTGCTGCTCCGTGTCGGAGGAGCGCGGCTTGGCGAACTGCCCGGCCAGGCGGCCGACCTTGAGCACCGGCACCCCGGCGGCGAACTTGAGCACCACCGCCATCTGCAGCAGCACGCGCAGCGTGTCGCGGATGTTGTCCGCGTGGAAATCGGCGAAGCTCTCGGCGCAGTCGCCACCTTGCAGCAGGAAGCCCCGGCCGGCCGAAACCTCGCCCAGCTTACGCCGCAACTCTCGCACCTCGCCGGCAAACACCAAGGGCGGCAGACGGCTCAGCCGATCCTCGACGTCGGCCAGGTGCCCGGCGTCGTCGTAGGCCGGGATTTGCTGGGCCGGCATCGCGCGCCAGGATGCAGGGGACCAAGCACGCGAGTAGTTTTCAGCGGCGGAGGCAAGGCTTCCGTCCGCTGCGTAGTACACGAAGTTATCCATGGCAGAATCCATATGTCAGTGGTTTGGCCGCGACCGCGTCAATCAGCCATTCCGTACTCGGCGTGATGCGCGATCCCCGTGCCGTCGAACCGCATCGCGTCCTCCGCGGCGCGCAGCAGCGCCTTGGCTTTGTTGCAAGACTCCCGGTATTCCGCATCCGGGTTCGAATCCGCGACGACGCCGCCGCCCGCCTGGACGTACAGCACGCCGTTCTTCACCAGCCCGGTACGCAGGCCGATGCAGGTGTCGAGGTTGCCGTCGGCGCCGATGTAGCCGACGCCGCCGGCGTAGAAGCTCCGCCGGGTCGGCTCCAACTCGTCGATGATCTCCATGGCGCGGATTTTCGGGGCGCCGGACACCGTGCCGGCCGGGAAACCGGCGCACAGCACGTCGAGCACGTCGGCACGCGCGGGGTCAAGCTCGCCCTCGACGTTGGAGACGATGTGCATGACGTGGGAATACCGCTCCACGATCATCTTCTCCGTCACCCGCACCGTGCCGACCTTGGCGACCCGGCCCACGTCGTTGCGCCCGAGGTCGAGCAGCATGAGATGCTCGGCCAGCTCCTTGGGATCGGCGAGCAGGTCCTGCTCCAGCGCCATGTCCTCGTCGCGCGTGCGGCCCCGGGCCCGGGTCCCGGCAATGGGCCGGACGGTCACGGTGCCGTCGCGCAGCCGCACCAGGATTTCCGGCGAGGAGCCGACCAAGGCGAAGTCGCCGAGGTTGAGGTAAAACGAGAACGGCGACGGGTTGAGCCGGCGCAGCGAACGGTACAGCGCCAGCGGCGGCAGGCTGAACGGCAGCGAGAAGCGCTGCGACGGCACGACCTGGAACGCATCGCCCGCCCGGATGTATACCTGCGCCTGCTCGACCATCGCGTGGTACTGGGTGCTGGAAAGGTTGGACGTGGGCGACGGGGGCGGGCCGCGCCTGGTGGGCGCGAACTGGTGCGGCAGGCTGCGGCGCAGGTCGGACGCCACCCCGGCCAAACGCTCGCAGGCGCGGTCATGCGCCGCCTCCGCCGAAAGGCCCGGCGACGGATACACCGGCGTCACCACCGTCATGCGGTCCAGCACGTTGTCGAACACCGCGATGACCGTCGGGCGCATCAGCATCGCGTCGGGCAGGCCAAGCTCGTCCGGGTTGCCGTCCGGCAGGCGCTCGATCAGCCGCACGAAGTCGTAGGCGAAGAACCCGATCAGGCTGGCGCTGCCGGGCGGCAGGCCCGGCGGCAGCTCGATGCGGCACTCGGCGATCAGGGCGCGCAGGCTGGCGAGCGACGGCAGCGGCGACGGCTCGTACTCGTCCGCGCCGCTCTGCACGGAGCGGTTGATCTCGGCGCGCTCCCCGTAGCAGCGCCAGATCAGGTCGGGCTTCAGACCGATGTAGGAGTAGCGGCCCCGCACCGCGCCGCCCTCGATGGATTCCAGCAGGAAGCCGTAGGGCTGGCCCTCGGCCAGCTTGATCATCGCGGCGACCGGGGTTTCCAGGTCCGCGACCAAGGTGGTCCACACCACCTGCGGCTCGCCACGGCCGTAGGCTTCGGCAAAACTCTTTCCTTGCGTCGAGACGTGCATCGTCGGTCCTCGCGTATCGGTGCGAGCAGGCTGCTCGTGGTTCATGGGGTCCATCGCTTCGGCTCTCATGCCGGCATCTCGCTGAAACCTTTTAGGTTTGCGGCGCCCAAGAGGTTCGCCGTCGCGACCGTCACGTCGGCCTGCCGCATCAGGCTCTCGCCGACCAGGAAGCAATGGACGCCCGCGGCCTGCATCCGGGCGACGTCCGCGGGCGAGCCGATGCCGCTTTCGCAGACCAGCAGGCAGTCGGGCGGCGCCAGCCGGGCCAGCCGTTCGGTCGTCGCCAGATCGACCTCGAACGTCTTGAGGTTGCGGTTGTTGATGCCGACCAGGGGCGAGCGCAGGCGAAGCGCCCGTTCCAGCTCCGCCTCGTCATGCACCTCGACCAGCACGTCGAGGCCGAAACCCTCGGCCGCCGCTTCCAGCTCCGCCGCCTGCGCGTCGCCCAGCGCCGCGACGATCAGCAGGATCGCGTCGGCGCCGAGGGCGCGCGATTCCGCCACCTGGTAGGGGTCGAGCATGAAGTCCTTGCGGATCGCCGGCAGGGCGGCGGCGGCGCGCGCCTCGCCCAGGTGCGCGTCGGCGCCCTGGAAATACGGCGTGTCGGTCAGCACGGACAGGCAGGCCGCGCCTCCCGCCGCGTAGGCGCGCGCCAGGGTGGCCGGATCGAAGTCGGCGCGGATCAGGCCCTTGCTCGGACTGGCCCGCTTGATCTCGGCGATCAGCCCGGGCCGGCCGGCCTCCGCCTGGGCGCGCAGCGCTCGGATGAAGCCGCGCGGCGGCTCCCCCGGCAGCACCGCCTCGATGGTGGCCAACGAACGACGCGCTTTACAACGGGCAACGTACTCAAGCTTGGCCGCGCAGATTTCCGCCAATCGGTCGCTCATGCCGGCACTCCGTTCGTCACGCGCACCAGCGCCTCCAACCGGGCAGCCGCGGCCCCGGAATCGAGGGCGCGGCGGGCCAGGTCGGCGCCGCGCGCCAGCCCATCCGCCCGGTCCGCCACCACCAGCGCCGCCGCCGCGTTCAGCACCACGATGTCCCGGTACGGCCCGGCCTCGCCGTCCAGCAGCGCCCGGAGCGCCGCCGCATTGTCCCGCGCGTCCCCGCCCCGCAGGTCGTCAAGGGTTGCCCGCGCGACGCCCGCTTGCTCCGGCGTCACCTCGAACTGCCGGATCTCGCCATCGCGCAGTTCGGCGACCGAGGACTGGGTGGTGGTGGTCAGCTCATCCAGCCCGTCATGGCCGTGCACGATCCAGGCCCGCTCGCTGCCGAGCACGCGCAGCACCTCGGCAAACGGCACCAGCCATTGCGGCGCGAACACGCCGAGCAGTTGACGCCGGGTCCCCGCCGGGTTGGACAGCGGCCCCAAGAGGTTGAAGATCGTGCGCGTGCCCAGCTCGCGCCGGGCCGGGCCGGCGTGGCGCGTGGCGCCATGGTGCGCCGGCGCGAACAGGAAGCTCACGCCCGCCTCCTCGAAGGCCCGGCCCACCGCGTCCGCCGGCGCATCGACGTTGACGCCCAGCGCCTCCAGCACGTCCGCCGCGCCGGACTTCGACGACAGCGCCCGGTTGCCGTGCTTGGCCACCGGCACGCCGCACCCGGCGGCGACGAGCGCCACCGCGGTCGATATGTTCAGCGTCTGCGCCCCGTCGCCGCCCGTGCCGCAGGTGTCGATGGCGCCTTCGGGCGCGTGTACCCGCAACATGCGGCCCCGCATCGCGCGGGTGGCGCCGACGATCTCCTCGACCGTCTCGCCCCGCACGCGCATCGCCATCAGCAGGCCGCCGACCTGGGAGGGCGTCGCCGCCCCTTCCATGATCACGTCGAACGCCGCCTCGGTCTGCTCCGCGGTCAGCCGCGCGCCGCTGGCGAGCAGGGCCAGGATCGGCCGAAGCGCATCGCTCATGCCGCCCTCCGCTCCGGCACCAAGTCGAGGAAGTTGCGCAACAGCGCGTGCCCGGCCTTGGTCTCGATGCTTTCGGGGTGGAACTGCACGCCGTGCACGGGAAGGCTCTCATGGCGCAGCCCCATGATGAGGCCGTCCTCCGTCCAGGCATTGACGTGCAGCGCCGCCGGCAGGCCGCTCCGGTCGACGATCAGGCTGTGGTAGCGCGTGGCCGGGAACGGGTTGGGCAGCCCGGCGAACAGGCCGGTGCCGTCGTGGTGGATCAGGCTGACCTTGCCGTGCATCGGCGCCGGAGCGCGGACCACCGTGCCGCCGTACACCTGGCCGATGGCCTGGTGGCCCAGGCAGACGCCGAACACCGGGCAGGCCGCCGCCGCCGCCTCGATCAAGCCGAGCGATATGCCAGCCCGGTCCGGGTCGCACGGCCCGGGCGAGACCACCACGGCGTCAAGGCCGAGCGCCAGCGCTTCCGCCGGCGTGAGCGCATCGTTGCGGATGACCTTGACCTCGGCGCCAAGCTCGCCAAGCCTGTGGTACAAGTTGAACGTAAAACTGTCGTAGTTATCCAGAAGAAAAAGCCGTCGCGTCGCGGCGGGTTCGGTTGTCTGCCAATCGGTGTCCGACTGCGCGCCCAACCCGGCGCTGGCAAGCGGCCGGTCTGCCAGAAGGCCCTCGGATGCGGCGGTCATGCTGCGGCCTCCGGCAGGTAGCTCATCCCGCGATTGAACGAAGCCAGGTTGCCAGCCTTGTTCTCCAGCACGCGCTTGAGGCTCATGCTTTCCGCGCCGTAATCCTCGATCTGCAGCTTGCCATGCAGCGGCACCACGTTCTTCTCGAAGAACACGATGCGATGCGCGATGAAGCCGCGGGCTTTCGGAGCGCTGAAGGCGTAGTCGCACGGCATGAGCACCAGCAGGCTCCGCTGGGTCCAGTTCGAGCCGCGGTAGCGATGCTCGAACTCCAAGATCACGTATTTGCCAAGGTCATGCTTGGTGGCCGTCACTTCGAGCTTCTGGCCGTACTCGTCCTTAAATTGGCCTTTGGCCGCATCCGCCTCACCATCAGACTTGAGGAAATAGCCCCACTCGCCGAGGTTGCGGACATCGCCGAGGTACTCAGTGGCAAGCTCAGGCGGCGCATCGACGTAGATGGCGCTGGTCTGGATCTCGAACCGGCCCTGCACGGCGCGGTCATGGCCGGCCCGACGCTCCAGCGCGCCCTTCAGTGAACGGATTTCGGCGGTGTGCACCCAATGGATGCCCTGCATCAGCATTGTCGTGCGGCGCTCCGGGCCGATGAAGCTAAGCCAGTGGAAGTAAACGCCGGGCTCGTCGGAGCCGAGATAGCTCGACGGGAAGAGCAGGGCCGGGTAGCACTGGAAGTACTCGCCGTACTTGTAGCCGCAATGCCACTCGACGCCGCCGAAGCTCGGCGTTTCGACCGGGCGCGCGTGGTAGAACAGGTCATGCTGGTAGCCTGACGCCGTGCCGCGCCAGGTGTTCTCGTCCATCTGCTCGATCATGCGGCTGTAGAGCGTCCACTCATCCAGGTTGCGCAGGTCGCGGACGTAGTCGGACGCATCCTTCATAGTGGTCGCGATGTAGGTGGAGGTGGCGAAGGTGTTGCTCTCCATGGCGGTCTGACTCCGTGTTAGTTGGCTGCGATGACCGGGAAGCTCAGGCCTTCCTGCCGTTTGCCCGCCTTGGCCACGCGCAGCCCCTCGTTGCGCCCGTTGGTCGGCGCGACCTGGTCCGCGTCGATCAGCACGTCGAGGATGAATGGCCCCGAGGTGGCGAGCGCCTGGGCCAGGCCGGCCTCCAGCTCATCCTCGCTGCCCACGCGCAGGCCCTCGGCGCCCATGGCGCGGGCCAGCATGGCGAAGTCGGTGGGCGGGAAAGTGGCGTCGGCGCAGCCCGCCATATCGAGCGCAGCCATGCCCTGGTAGCACATGTTGTAACGGCCGTCGTTCAAGATGATCCAGACCGCCGGCAAGCCCTGCTTGGCCGCGGTGTTGACCTCCATGTTCATCAGCATCGCGCCGTCGCCGACGATGGCCACCGCCTTGCCACCGCGGCCGAGCGCCGCGCCCAGCACGCCGGTCGCCGCATGACCCATCGAGCCGACGTTGGTGCTGACGCGATACCGCCCCGGCTGCGCAAAGCGTAAATAATGCGTGGCCCAGGTGAAGGAGTTGCCCGACTCGGCCAGCACCACGGCGTCTGAGCCGTCCACGACGATACGCTGGACCGCGGACATCAGCGCGCTCGGGCGCACCAGGCCCGCGCCGCCCGGTGCCGGGTGGCTGGGGTGCGGGCGCGGCAGCGAGGGCTGGGGCGCCTTGGCGGATGCGGCCGGCCAGGCGTCGAGCAGGTCGGCCAGGAAATCCCCAACATCGGCCTGCACGCCGTAGGTCTCGACCTGTGGGTAGGCGACGCCGGGCACGGCGGGGTCGATATCGACGTGAATGAAGCCGCCCTCCGGCACCAGGCCCGGGTTCCAGAACGACGTCGGCTCGCCCAGCCGGGTCCCCAGCACCAGCACCCGGCGCGGGGCATGGTCCTGCATGTAGGCAACGGCCGCCGCGGTGTGCCCGCCCATGCCGGTCACGCCGACGTACAGCGGGTGGCTCTCGGGGAAGATCCCCTTGGCGCGCGGCGAGCACATCACCGGGGCGCCGGCGCGCTCCGCCAGGGCGAGAATGGCCGGCGCGGCGTCTCGTGCGCCGAAGCCCGCCCAGATGGCGAACGGCTCGGCGGCGAGCAGCTTGGCGCAATGCGCCACCGCCGCGCGGTTCACGCCAGGGCGCGTTGCGGCGCCCGGCGCCGAGGGCGCGGTCTGCACGGACAGCTTCGGCAAGGGCTGCGACAGCGGCGCGCCCTGCACCGCATTGGGGATGCTGATGTGCGCGACGTAGGCGCCGGGCCGCTGCAGCCCGGCGGCGACGCGGCGCAGCACCTGCGGCAACTGCTCTGGCGTTTCCAGCACGACGGCGTCGTCGAACCAGGCGCCCGCCTCGAAGAGGCCGCTGGTCGGCATGGTGTAGCTGCTGGTTTCCTGGATACCGCCGCGGCCCCGCATCGGCGCGGAAGCATAGGCGGTGACAAGGATCAGCTTGGCGCCCTCCGTGCGCGCCGCGAGCGTGCCGGTCAGGACGTTGGTGATGCCCGGCCCGGTGGTGGTGAACACCACGACCGGACGGTTGCTGGCGAAATGCGCTTCCGTGGCAGCGAATGCGGCGCCGCTCTCATGCCGGAAGTGCAGCACGTCCAAATACTTCGAGAACGCCGCCCACAGCAGCGCCTGCGCGCCGCCGCAAACGCCCAAGGCGTGCGCCACGCCCAGGCCGCGAAGCGACGACGCGAGGCCTTCTGCGACGGTTGACGGTGCAGGTGCCACCACGGGCGCCGGGGCGGGCATGTCGTCCGTTTCCAAGAAGTCGCCGACGAACTCCGTAAGGCTCTCAGCCGTCATATCCGGGCTCTCCATCTGATCCGCCCGGCGCCGGAGCACGCGGGCCTGAATGTCTTGAAATCGCCCAGCCTGGCGGCTGACGCCGCCAGGCCGTGCCGATGGGAAACAGTGATGGGAGGCAGCGCGATAACTATTGCTGTCCTCGACATGCTGGTCCTCGTTGTCTTGCGCCGCCGCGGCCGGTGGTGACGGCCCGAAGGCCGCCATCGCGCCCGTCCCTAAAGGGACGGGCTGCCGCGGTCGAACGAGCCGCTCTTAGGCCGTGGTCGTGGGCGTGGTCGTCAGCGTGCTCCGGGCCGTCTGGGCGATAATTGCCTGTCCAAGCGCCGTCGGGTCGAAGTACTGGTCGAGGAACAGCGTCGCGTGCTGCACCGCCGGGTCCTGCCCGACAACCGCCGGGTTATAGACCGGGGTGGAACCGATGCCCGGCGCGCTCGACAGAACCGGCTGACTCACGTTGGTGAAGCCGTAAGCGGCCGGGTTGGTGGAGATCCCGTCGAACAGGGTCTTGAGATCCAACGTCTTCACATCCAGCCCGGTCTGACTCTTGAACGTGTCAAGCCCGGCCGCGAGTTGGGTGTTGAAATCGTTGACAAGCCCCTGGAACATGGCCGGCGTCGCGCCTGTGGCCGCCTGGAAGGCTGGGTCGCTGAACAGTGGTGCCAAGGTGATGTCCGGCAGGTTCGAGACCAAGAAGTGCTTGGCCCCGAGGTCCGCCAGTTGCCCAAGTCCGGAGATGATCGCGTTGACGCTGTCCGTGATGCCTTGGACCGGGGACTCGTTGCTGGGCAGCGAGATGTCGTTGCCGCCCAACGTCACCGAAACCAAGTCGTTGGACGTAAAGCTCCCGTCCTGCTTCGCGAACTGCCCGATCTGCCCGGCGAAGGTGCTGAGCGGGGTCTTGCTTGCATCCGGCGCGAAAGGATCAGGAACTCCCAGGTCACGCGCGGTCGCACTCTCGTAGGCGAAATTCTCCTGTTGCGAAGGTGCCGTCGCCCCGAGGATCTGGGCGAGGTCCGTGGTCCACTTCGGCCCGTCCGTGAAGTTGCCGGTCGGGGAGTAGGGAGGAGCCGTGTTGCCCGGCGCCTGGCCCAGTGACTTCTCAAGCGCCGTCGCGTTGCCGTTGTCGGCCAGCCGGTCGCCAAACACGACGAGCTTCGACACGTTGTAGCTCCCATTGCTCCCGGTCGGCAGAGCAAGAGGGTCGGTCGGCGCCGGCGCGTAATTGCCGAAGTACGGGTTGTAGTTGTTGGAGTAGGTGTTGCCGGCGAGCACAGGCGGGCTGACCGGATCGGTCGCCCCGGGAAGGGCGGGTGCGAAGCTGGCACCGGGGGGCAGGGTCGGCAAGTTGGTCGATGTATTGACGCCCGTGCTCCCGGTCACGCCGGACCCAGTTCCGTCCTCGCCGCGCGGGGCCACAGTGGTCGTGTTGCCGGATGCGTCGGTCGTAACGGTGTTGCCGGACGCGTCGGTCGTCGTAGTGGTGCCGGACGAGTCTGTGGTCGAGGTGGTGCTGCTGGGCGCGCCGGTGGTTGAGGGGGCAGTCGTCGTGCCAGTCCCCGTAAGGCCGGCGGCGGCGGCGGCGGCGGCGAGCGACGCAATGGGAACGTTCCCGGGCACGTCCGGCACGCTGTTCGAGGCCTTGAAGGTGGGGTTGGCGATCTCGGCCGCGTACTGCTGCGTGGGATTGCCGCCGGCCGCGACCACGGCCGCATATTGCGGCGGCGTCAGGACAGGCGGCTGCTTCTGCAGCACGGTGACGCTGTCCACCGTCGAGCCGCCGTTCGTCAGCCCGTACACGTCATTCCGGGCGGCATCCACGGCGTAGAGCTTGCCATCGGAGCCGGTGGTGATGTCGTTCAGGTTGCTCTCGGTGTTGAACAGCGTCGTCGCGCCGTCGGGGCCGTTCGTTTGCGCGTAGGTAAGGGAATTGAACTGCGGGGTCACGGTGGCCTGGGACGGGTCGGAGCCGAACAGCCCATCGACCTTGAGCACGCCCTGAAGCTCGTTGGCGAGCGGGCCCACGGCGGTTGCGGTCTCAGGTGCCAGGCCGCCGCCCGCGGCGATGTACACCGTGCCGTCCGGGGAGATGGTCAGCCCGTTCATGCCGATGGAGATGACGCGGTCCTGGCCGGTCGTCGGGTTGAACTCCCGGAACGAGGACAGGCCTGTAAGCACGGTCTGCTGACCGCCGGCGGGGCTGGTGATGTCCACCTTGGTGATGGAGCCGGTGGCGCCGCCGCGCTCGCTGACCAGGCCGGGGATGAACGGGATGACCGGGGCCGTGTCGGCGCCGGGAGCGCCGTTGGGGGTGCCGGTGCCCTGCTCAAGCACATACAAGTTGCCGTCAGGGCCGAACGCCATGCCACGCGGGCTGTTGAGGCCGCTGGCGATGACCGTGTTGCTCCACGCGCCGGTAGTCGGGTCCTGCTTGTAGTCCAGAACTTCGCCGGTGCCTGGGGAGGTGGCGGTAGCGGGGCCTTGATTGTCGATGGCAACGTAAACATCACCCGTCTGCTGGTTCACCGTCACGTAGTTGCCGAGGTGCAGCTCAGGCCCCGAGATCGTCGCGCGGGTGCCGTCGGGCTTCACCTGGATCAGCGTGCTCGGCGGCAGGTCGGCCGGGGCAATCGTCGGATCATAGACCTCGTTGGCAACGTTGTATTCCAGCACGAACATATCGCCGGTGCTGTTGTTGAAGGCGAGGCCGTTGACCTCAGTAAAGCCGCTGGCATAGGCCTGGGGAACGCCGCTGGGCGTCGTGCCGTCATAGCCCGTCGCGGCCGTCGGGTCGGAGATGCGGTAGATGCTCGAATAGCCCGCGGGGTAGGGAATGCCGTTCAGCTCGCTGACGTAAAGCGCGCCATCCGGGCCGGTCGTGATGGCGGTCGGCACGGACTCCGTCTGCCGGGTGAAGAAGCCGAGGTTGCCCGTCGAGTACTGCGGCGGAAGGGTGGTGGCACCCGTCACGCCGGAAGTGCTGCCGCCCACGGACGTGCTGCCGCTGCCGCCGCCGCCCGGCGCAGCACCGGAGGTGCCGGTCTGGTCGGTAGAGCTTGTTCCACTCATAGTGATACTCCAGAAACATTAATCAACGTAATACGTCACTACTACAGCCGCCCAACTTGCAAGTCGTGCGGTTGACTTGGTCGACACGGCTCAAGCTGCGCCATGCAGCAATGATACGTGAGTTGATGGCATAACCCAATCCCGTAAGTGCAATGCGGGATCACGATTGCAGCTAACTTTGGCTGGAAATTGGCCTACTCAACATTAATGCTGAGAGCTTCATATGACGTTGTGCGTTTTTGCTTTTGATATCTTGCACTACATCAATTGTTATAAGGCATCTGGCTTTTGTGTTTTCGTAACGAGGTGAGGCGAGCACGGGTTCCCATGGACAGCCGAGGCCGCAGTCCTCCCCGCTGCGCAAGCCGGCAGGCAGTCACACGCCGGCGGAAACGCCTGATGCTGCCAGCGGGGCGAACCCGATGGCATCCGTGTCGTGCTGGCCGGGCCGTTTCCGGTGAGGCGTCGGCCATGTCGGCTGTCTCAGCCGAACCGTGCCGCCCTACGGCGCTGCACGACGCAGGCATGCCGGCCTCTCCGAGAGGGGCTGGCGCTTAAGCTTCGAACTGCTGCCGTATCCAGACTTGCGCGGCGTCGAGGTCGCCGAAGATCGGCGCGACCACATGGGCGCACGGCCCGAACCCAGCTTCCAGGAACCAGGCCCCGACCAGCCCGGCATGCGACATGTCGTCAAGGCGCACCAGCACCGCCACGAGCCGGCCGTCGGCCAGCACCAGCCGGCCGTCTTGGTCACCGCTGCCGGTGTGCACGGGCACAGGGCGCAGCAGCAGTTCTACCGGCATTCCATCATCGGGGCTCCCTTTGACCCGCGCCCCTATGCGGCCGCGGGCACCGCGCGTTGGTGCAGGTAGTCCGGGTCGAAGCCCGCAGCGCGCCTCAGCCCGTCCCAGTCCAGCACCGCCAAAGCTTTTCCGCGCGACTCAACCAGCGTCTTGGCGCGAAGTTCCTGCAGCACCCGGTTGACGTGCACGACCGACAAGCCGGTGGCGTCGGCCAGCTCGGCTGCCGTGACGGGCAGGCTGGGAGCTTGGTCCTGCACCAATCCAACGGCGCGCATCCGCGTCGCCATCTCGCAAATCAAGTGGGCGATGCGGGCATAGGCGGAACGCCGGCTGACGTTGACCACCCATTCGCGAAACACCGCCGCATCCACCAGGGTATCCTGCCACAACCGCCGGCCCAGCCCTGGGTGATGGTCGATCCAGCCGCGCAGCGTCGCGTGGGCAATCGGCGCAACCTCGACCGGCGTGAGCGTGCCGATGCCGTGATCGAGCTTGCCCAGCAGCAGGCTGCTGAGATCGAGGATATCGCCCGGAAAATGGAAACTCATGATCTGCCGCTGTCCGTCCTGCATTACCCTATAGCGGCACACCATGCCGTTCAGCAACAGCAGGCAATGCAACGACCGCCGGCCGTCCCGCACCAAATCTTGGTGAGCGCCAACCTGCTGAACGTCGAAATGCAGGTTTTCGAGAACTTGTCTCTCATTACTAGACAGTCGACCGAACTGTTCCAATTTGCGTATTAAAATTCCAATTGTGGCTGCCATCTGGTCTCCACACCTTCTATAATGATCCTTCTTTCAGTGGAGGTGAGTGTGAAACAGAGCTTGTCAAATGTACAAATTTAGTCGAGAACACACTAGCTTTTGTTGATCTTTGACGCAGCGCACCAATGGGGGCAACTCGTTTCGGTGGCTCCCAATCGGGCGATCCAACACTGGTCAAAGCCGGGTCGGACAGCCCAGCAAAGCCCGTCAATCGACGTGCCCGCCGAACCGCGACGGTTGGCCGTTGATCGTGATTTGTGGAATAAGCGTGATTTTTGGGACGGGAAAAGGCTTGCTTGACGGCATGCGCCCGGCCCTCGTAGCGTTGCACTGGCGACATGACGTGCCGAGCTGGGACTGCTGGCGCCCAAGCTGGGCGAACGGTCGGGAAAGAAGGGCCGGATAGATGAGGTCAAAAACGGCCTTGGGCGAAGCAAGATGCTCCAGGGCGCCGCAATGGGTGCCCGCGCGGCCTTCTCATCCAAGACCCTGCGACCCAAAGCACTGAGGAGACGCCGAACGTGACAAGCTCGCTTGAGGGACGCATTGCCGTTGTCACCGGCGGCGCGAGCGGCATCGGGGAGGCCTGCGCACGCGACCTGGCCGCACGCGGCGCGCAGGTCGTGGTGGCGGACATCGACGAGCCGCGGGCCCAGTCCGTCGCGTTCAGCATCCCGCGCGCCGTGGCCGGGCGCCTCGACGTGACCCGGCCGGATGACATCGAGACGGTGGCGGATTGGGTCAAGCGCGAGTACGGCCCCCCCGTCATCCTCGTCACCTCCGCCGGCGTGCTGCAGCCGCCCTTGCCGCCGGAGGAGCTGCCGATCGAGACCTGGGACCATGTCGTCGCCGTCGATCAGCGCGGCGTGTACCTGAGCTGCGTCGCCTTCGGCAAGCGCATGGCGCTGCGCGGCGGCGGCGCCATCGTCAACATCGCCTCCGTCGCCGGCCTCCGCTCGCTGCCGCTGCACGCCTACGCGCCGGCCAAGGCGGCGGTGATCGGCATGACGCAGGCCCTCGCCGCCGAGTGGGGCCGGTCCGGCGTGCGGGTCAACGCCGTGGCGCCGGGCTTCGTCATGACGCCGGCGCTGCAGGCCGCCGTCGATGCCGGGCAGCGGGACCCGGCGGCGCTGGCGGAGAACTCCGCCATGGGCCGGCTGGTCGCGCCCGAGGAGATCGCCCGGGCGTGCAGCTTCCTCGCGTCCGACGATGCCTCCGCGATCACCGGGATCACCCTGCCGGTCGATGCCGGCTGGCTGGTTGCCGGGTCCTGGCACGGCTACGGCGGCTTGCGCCCGGCGCGGATGGCGGGCGGTGCCCAGGATGGAGGAGAGCCATGACGAGCCGAGCCGCACTCGCCGCCGGCGCCGTGCTGACGCTGCTCGCCGGCCCGGCAGCCGCGCAGAAGCCGCCCATCGCGGCGGAGGACGCGATGGTGCCCTCCGGCGACCCCGGCATCGACATCTACGTGCGCAACAAGCATCCGGCGCAACTGAGCGGCGGCGCGGCCCGCACGCTGGTTTTCGTGCACGGCGCGACCTACCCGGCCAGCACGGCGTTCGACCTGCCGCTCGGCGGCACGTCCTTCATGGACGACCTGGCCGAGCACGGCTTCGACGTTTACCTGCTCGACCTGCCGGGCTACGGCAAGTCGTCGCGGCCCGCCGCCATGGCGCAGCCCGCCGAGGCGAACGCGCCGGTCGAGACCACAGAGGACGCCGTGCGGCATTATGGCGCCGTCGTCGATTACGTGCTGAAACGCCGCGGCCTGCAGAAGCTGGACGCGATGGGCTGGTCCTGGGGCACCACCATTGCCGCCGGGTTCGCGGCAGCGCAGCCGCAGAAGGTGGAGCGCCTGGTGCTGTATGCGCCGATCTGGACCGTGCCGGGGGCGGCGCCCGCGCCCGCCCCTGGCAAGCTCGGCGCCTACCGCGCGGTGAGCAGCGACGCGGCCCGGCAGCGCTGGCTGGATGGCGTGCCGCCGGACAAGCAGGCGGCCCTGATCCCCGAGGGTTGGTTCGACGCCTGGCAGAAGGCCACCTGGGCGACCGACCCGGCGGGCGCGGCGCAGGACCCGCCTGTGCTGCGTGCGCCGAACGGCGTGACGCAGGATATCCAGGAGCGCTGGAAAAACGGCAAGCCCACCTACGACCCCGCCGCCATCGCCGCGCCGACCCTGCTGGTGCATGGCGAGTGGGACCGCGACACGCCGCGCGTCATGGCGCAGACGCTGTTCCCGCTGATCGCCCGCGCGCCGTGGAAGCGTTATGTGGAGATCGGCGAGGGCACGCACACGGTCATGATGGAGAAGAACCGCCGCCAGCTTTTCTCCGCCGTCGAGGAGTTCCTGACCGCGCCCGACCCGGAAACGCCCTGACGCCTGCAAAAGGCGTGACTTGAACGCGAGGGCATTCCCACGCACGATCCCTGCCCGGCAAATAAAGCCAAGAGAGGATCGTCCATGACCGTCACCCGCCGCGCGGCGCTCGGCGCCGCTGCCGCATCGGCCCTGCTCCCCGGCCTGTCGCGCAACGCCCGGGCACAAGGCGCGCCGATCCGCCTGGGCGTGCTGAACGACCAGTCCGGCAACTACCGCGACGACACCGGGCCGCTCTCGGTTTTGTGCGTGCGGCAGGCGGTGGAGGAGTTCGCCCGGCTGCATCCGGAGGTCAAGGCCGAGGTGCTGTCGGCCGACCATCAGAACAAGCCTGACATCGGCGCCGGCATCGCCCGGCGCTGGTTCGACGAGGGCGGGGTGGACGCGATCATCGACGTGCCAACCAGCTCGGTCGCCCTCGCGGTGAACACGGTGTGCCGGGAGAAGAACAAGGTCTACCTGAACTCGGGCGCCGCCACCACCGACCTGACCGGCGCGCAGTGCAGCCCGAACACGGTGCACTGGACCTACGACACCTACATGCTGGCGAAGTCCACGGGTGGCGCCATGGTGAAGTCGGGCGGCGATTCCTGGTTCTTCATCACCGCGGACTACGTGTTCGGCCAGCAGCTCCAGCGCGACACCGCGCGCTTCGTGCAGGAGGCCGGCGGCAAGGTGCTCGGCGCGCGGTCCTACCCGTTCCCGGACACGACGGATTTCAGCTCGCTGCTGCTGCAGGCGCAGGCCTCGGGCGCCAAGGTGCTGGGCCTGTGCAACTCCGGCACCGACACGGTGAACTGCATCAAGCAGGCGCACGAGTTCGGGCTGACCAAGTTCATGAAGATCGCGGCGATGCTGATGTACGACGGCAACGTGCGCTCGGTCGGGCTGGAAGACAGCCAGGGGCTGATGATGACCGGAAGCTTCTATTGGGATTTGAGCGACCGCACGCGGATGTTCTGGGAACGGATCAAGTCGAAAACCCCGTCGCAGCCACCGAACATGATCCAGGCCGGGTGCTACGCGGCGACGCTGCATTACCTGAAGACGGCGGCCTCGCTCGGCCCGGCGGCGGTGAAGGCGGACGGGCAGGCGGCGGTCGCGCACATGAAGTCGATGCCGACCGACGACGACTGCTTCGGCGCCGGGCGCATCCGGGAGGACGGGCGCAAGGTCCACCCGAGCTACCTGCTGCAGGTCAAGACGCTGGAGGAAAGCAAGGGGCCGCTCGACGTGCTGAAAGTGGCGGCGACGACCCCGGCGGATGCGGCGTTCCGGCCGATGAGCGAGGGCGGGTGCAGCCTGGTGAAAAGCTGATGGCGGCGGACGGCCCGGCGGACCTGCTTTACGAGGTCCAGGACGGCATCGCCCGCGTCACCTTCAACCGCCCACAGGCGCGCAACGCCATGCTGTTCAGCATGTACGAGCGCCTGGCGGAGATCTGCGCGGAGATCGAGGCGGACCGGTCGGTGCGGGCGCTGATCCTTACCGGCGCCGGGGACAAGGCGTTCGCGGCCGGCACCGACATCTCGCAGTTCCGCGCCTTCAAGACGCCGGAGCACGCGCTGGAGTACGAGGCGCGGATCGACCGCGTGCTGGGCGCGCTGGAGCGGCTGCGGGTGCCGACCATCGCCGCCATCGCCGGCGCCTGCACCGGGGGCGGCGCGGGTATGGCGGCGTGCTGCGACCTGCGGATCGCGGCTGGCACCCTGCGTTTCGGTTTCCCCATCGCCCGTACGCTGGGCAACTGCCTCAGCGCCGCCAACTACGCCCGCCTGGCCGCCCTGATCGGCCCGGCCCGGGTGAAGGACATGGTGTTCACCGCCCGGCTGATCGAGGCGGAGGAGGCCCGGGCCATCGGCCTCGTGAGCGAGGTCCTGCCGGACTCGGCGGCGCTCGCCGTGCGTGCGGACGAACTCGCCCGATTGGTCGCCGCCCATGCGCCGCTGACCCTGCAGGCCACCAAGGAGTCGCTGCGCCGCATCAAGGACCGCTCGGTGGCGCCGGGCGACGCGGACCATGACCTGCTGCTGATGTGCTACATGAGCGCCGATTTCCGCGAGGGGATGGAGGCGTTTCTCGGCAAGCGTCCGCCGGTTTGGCGGGGGGAGTGAGGCGGGCGGATTTGCTGCGGCTACCCTCGGCCGGCGACGGAGGATCGTGACGATGCGGCTGTATGGCGTCCGGGGCTGGGGTTCGGCAATCTCCGAGGGCATGCTCGCCCTGGCAGGCCAGAGCTACGATTTCATCAACGTTCAGGGATTCGACCATCCAGGCCCAGCCCGGGACCGGCTTGCTGCCGTCAACCCGCTGGTCCAAGTCCCGGCACTCGTGATCGCCGCCGTCTCCGTCATGACGGAGACGGCGGCGATCACGCTTTACCTGTCGGACCACGCTCCCGGCCTGGCGCCCGCGGTCAACACGCCGGACCGAAGCCGGTTCTATCGTTTGCTGATCTGGCTGGTCGCAAACGTGTACCCGACGTTCACCTATGGCGATTATCCGGAACGCTGGGCGCCCTCGGCCGCAGGAGAACTGGTGGCGAGCACGGATCGCTACCGCGAGGCGCTGTATCGTTGGCTGGAAGACCAAGTGGCTGGACCGTTCGTGTTAGGCGACCAGGCATGCGCCTTGGACATCTACATCGCTGTCATGGTTGCGTGGCGGCCGCACAGGCCATGGTTCGAGCAGAACACGCCCAAGCTTGTGAAGATCGCCGAACAAACCCGGCAAATACCCTCCATCAATGCCGTGATGGCGGCAAACAGCAGGTCTTGACCCGCGTCAGCCGATTTCAACCCAACGCCGCGCTCCAATAGCGCAAGCTCTCGCGGTTGACCGGGCCGCCTGCCGCCGTGTTCCGGGCCATGATCCCGGAATGAAACGTGGCCGCCTCGGCCTGGCCGAGCAGGTCCCGGGTCGCGGCGATGATCCGGGTAATCCGCAGGTGGTTGTGGTCGTAGCCGGTCAGCCAACCATCCGTGTCAGCATAGAAACGCGCCATGCGCTCCAGCCCGGCGCGGATTCCGGCCTGGGCCTGCGGGTCGCCGCGGATCGCCGCCGCTTCCACAGCACCCAGCACCGGCGCCCCCGGGACGGCACGGCTGGCCTCCTCGGAGGGGAACAGCCATTGGATGAAGTCGTGCACCGCCTCGATCCGCAGGTCATCGAACGCGACCACGTCGGCCAAAGAGCGTCCGCGCCCGTCGCGTCCGGTTCCGCGTAGGAAGGCGTGGACGGGACCATGCATATCGGCCATGACGGCTTGTCAGTGCCCCGGCGCCGGACTAGGCGGCAGTAGGCCGTCCAGCAGCGCCTTGTGGAACCGGTCGGGCGCCTGGATCTGCGGGGCGTGGCCCAGATCGGCGAACTCGACCAGCCGGGCCTGCGGAATCGCCGCCGCGGCGGCCCGTCCGAGCTTCGGGTAGTCGCCCAGCGTGGCCTGCACGGAAGGGGGCGCCAGGTCCTTGCCGATGGCCGTCGTGTCCTTGTCGCCGATCATCAGCAAAACCGGCATCGAAAGCTGGCCCAGCTCGTAAACGACCGGCTGGGTGAAGATCATGTCGTAAAGCAGGGCCGAATCCCAGGCGACCCGGTCCCGCCCGGCGCCGCGCATCATCCCGGACAGCATCTGCACCCAACGCTCATACTCCGGCTGCCAGGTGCCGGCATAATAGGTCGCGCGCTCGTAATCCCTGATCCGGTCGGCGGTGGCGGCCTGCTCGCGCCGATACCAGGCGTCAACGCTTTGCCAGGGCACGCCCTTGGCCTTCCAGTCCTCCAGCCCAATTGGGTCCACCAGCACAAGCTGCTCGACCTCGCCCGGATACATCAGCGCGTAACGGACGCCGAGCATGCCCCCCGTGGAATGGCCGATCACCGTCGCGCGTGGGATGCCGAGTTCGGCCAGCAGGGCGTGGGTGTCCGCGGCGAGCTGCTGGAAGCTGAACTGGTAATGCTCAGGCTTGGTCGATTTGCAGAAGCCGATCTGATCCGACGCGACCACCCGGTAGCCGGCCCGGCGCAACGCCACGACCGTCTGCTCCCAGGTGGCGGCGCAGAAGTTCTTGCCATGCAGCAGCACGACGGCGTGGCCGTTCGGCTGGTCGGGCCGCACGTCCATGTAGGCCATCGCGAGCGGCCGGCCCTGCGCGGTGAATTGCCGATGCTGGACCGGGAACGGGTAGGAAAACTCCTCCAGTTCGGCGCCATACGCCGGCCCCTCGGACGCCGAATCCGCATGGGACGGCGCGGCCAGCGCCAGGGTGGCCCCCAGTGCAAGGAGCGCCAGGCCAACGAGCCGGCCCTTGCCGTCAGGCATCCAGGATCGCGACGGCACGGGTCCAGCCGGCGGAGCCGCGGTGCAGCTTGACCGGGAAGGCGGAAATCAGGAACCCGTCCGGCGGCAGCGCCTCCAGGTTGTGCATCTTCTCGATCTGGCAGTAGGCGCGGTCCCGCCCGACACGGTGCCCTTCCCAGATCAGCCCGGCGTCGCCCGTTTCCTGCACCCGGCGGCGGGTATGGCTGAACGGCGCGTCCCAGCTCCAGGCATCGGTGCCGACCACGCGGACGCCGCGCTCCGTCAGCCAAAGCGTGGCCGCGCGTCCCATGCCGCAGCCGGTGTCCACGTAGTCCGCCTCGCCGTAGCGCGCGCCGGCGCGGGTGTTGGCGACGACGATCTCCAACGGCCGCAGCGTGTGGCCGATGCGGGCGAGTTCCGCCTCGATGTCCGCGGGTTGCACCACGGTGCCATCCGGGAAGTGTCGGAAATCCAGCTTGACGCCGGGCTGGTACAGCCAGTCGAGCGGGACCTCGTCGATGCGCATGGACGGCACGCCGCCAGGCGTCACCGCCTCGTCCGTGCGGGAGAAGTAGTGGTAGGGCGCGTCCACATGGGTGCCGTTGTGGCTGCTGATGGCGCAGCGCTCGATGGCGGCGTACTGGCCTTCGGGCAGTTGGTCCACGCGGACGCCGAAATACGCGGCGATACCGGGGGCGGACTGGTGGTGGTCGATGTACTCGATCTTCGGAATCATGTCCGGCGGGTCGCTGGCGATGTCGCCGCGCAGCGGGACGGACAGGTCGATGAGCTGGTAGGCCATGGTGCCTCACATCATTGCAGCAACCGCGGACAGCCGCCCGCCGCGACCGGGCGGAAAGCCTCGGCGCCCGGGATCGTGTCCAGCAGCGCGTAGAGATCCCAGGGTCCGTGCGACTGCTCGGGTTGTTTCACGCCGAACACGTAGAAGTCGTGCACCATGCGGCCGTCAGGGCGCAACTCCGCATGGCGCACGACCTCGTCGGAGATCGGCAGCGCGTGCATCGTGCGGATGACAGTGCGGGCGTCGGTGCTGCGGGACGCCGCGACGGCTTTCAAATAGTGGCGCACGGCGGAGTACAGCCCGGCCTGAATTTGCGACGGCATGGCGCCTTGCCGGGCCAGGAAACGCCGGGAGAAGGCGCGCGTGCCGTCGTCGATGTCCCAGTAGAACCCTTCGGTCAGCACGGTGCCGGCCGCGGCGGCAAGGCCCAGCCCCTTCACGTCCAGCACCGACAAATAGAACGCTATCAGGCGCTGCGCCCCGGCGCCCACGCCCGTCCCCACGCCGAACTCGTGCGCCTGCTTGATCGCGTTCACCGTGTCGGCCCCGGCGTTGGCCAGCGCCACGATGTCCGCGCCGGACGCCTGCGCCTGCAGAATGAACGACGACAGGTCGCTGCTGGGAAACGGATGGCGGGCCGAACCCAGCACGCGGCCGCCCGCGGCGTCGACAATGGCACTGGCATCGGCCTCGAACTGGGTGCCGAACGCGTAGTCGGCCGTCACCAGGAACCACGTCGTCCCCGGCCGGGTCAGGCGGCGCGCGACGCCGCCGACCTGCGCGTAGGTGTCCCACATCCACTGCACGATGTGCTCGGGCTGACAAGCATCGCCGGACAGCCGGGCGGTCCCGCCGGCAAACAGCGCCACCCGGTCCTTCTGCGCCACGAACGGCGCGATGGCGAGCTGGATCGCCGCGTTGGACATATCGACCAGCGCGTCCACATGCCCGGTGTCCACCCATTCCCGCGCGATGGCGAGCGCCACGTCCGGCTTGTTCCGGTGGTCCGCGGCAATGACCTCAATCGGCATGCCCCGGCACTCGGCGAGGAGGCAGTCCTCCACCGCCATGCGCGTCGCCACGACCGACCCGGCGCCCGTCGCGTCCGAGTAAACCCCCGACAGGTCGGTCAGCACGCCCAGCTTGACCGCGGTCTCAGCCCGGGCGGCCGCGCCGCCGCCAACCGTCAACAGGACCGCAAGCGCCCAGCCTCGCCAACCCATGCACCCCTCCCCTGCCCTATGCCGGGATGCTCGCCCAAGGCGCGGCCGGCGGCAAGGCCGGTCCCATCACAGCCGTTGCGGGGTGGGCGCAATGCCAGTGCCAGTCGCGCGCAGCGCCACGTTGGCCACCGCGGCCACCAGGATGTTCGCCAGCACCGCCAGCAGCCCGATGTAGACGGTGTAGCTCGCCCCGCCGATCACGACCGTATGCAGCGGCTTCAACCCGTCCATGTAGGCGATGGCGCTCCCTCCGAAGAACCCGACGGCCCAGCCGAGCAGCAGCGCCGGGGCGCGGAACCAGTTGAAGAACAGCCCGAACACGACGGACGGGAAGGTCTGCAAAATCCACAAGCCCCCGAGCAACTGCAGGTCGAGCGCGTACTGCACCGGCGCGAACAGGATGAACAACAGCGCACCACCCTTGACCGCCAGGCTGGTGATCTTGGCGACCTGCGCCTGTCCGGCATGGGTGACGCCCGGGTTGACGTAGGCTTTCCACACGTTGCGGGTGAACAGGTTGGCGGCGCCGATGGACATGACCGCGGCCGGAACCAGCGCGCCAATGGCGATGGCGGCAAAGGCGAACCCGGCGAACCACCCGGGGAACAGGGTATGGAACAGCGCCGGCACCGTGTCGTTCGGCGTCGCGGGCTTCACCCCCGCCGCGTGCGCCATGTAACCCAGCAGCGCGATCAGGCCGAGCAGCAGGGTATAGGCCGGCAGCAGGATCGCGTTCTTGCGTATCGTGTTGGCCGACTTGGAGGCGAAGATGCCGGTCAGCGTATGCGGGTACATGAACGCCGCCAGCGCCGACCCGAGCGCCAGCGTCGCATAGGGCCAGTACTGCGACGCCTTGAGCACCAGCCCCGACGGCGGCGTGGGCGGCTTCTGCGCGAATACTTGGCCCGCCGCCTCGAACACCGCGCCGTAGCCGCCGAGCTTGTAAGGGATGAACGCCACCGCCACGAGCACGACGATATAGATCATGATGTCTTTGACGAACGCGATCAGCGCCGGGGCGCGCAGCCCGGCCGAGTAGGTATAGAGCGCCAGGATCGCGAACGCCGCGATCAGCGGCAGCTCGCCGGTGAGGCCCAGCGCCTTGATGACCACCTCCATGCCGACAAGCTGCAGCGCGATGTACGGCATGGTCGCCAGCAGCCCGGTGACGGCCACCGCAAGCTCCAGCCCGCGGGAGCCGTATCGGCCATAGACGACGTCGGCGGCGGTGACGTGGCCGTGCCGCTGCGCGAAGGTCCAGAGCCGCGGCATGATGGCAAACACGATGGGATACACGACGATAGTATAAGGAAGCGCGAAGAAGCCCTGCGCGCCGATGGCGAACACCTGGGCGGGCACCGCGATCACGGTGTAGGCCGTGTAGAAGTCCCCGCCGACCAGGAACCAGGTGATCCAGGTGCCGAAGTTGCGCCCGCCCAGGCCCCACTCGTCAAGATGGGCATGGTCGGCCGTGCCCTTCTGCCAGCGCGAGGCGGCGAACCCCATGACGGTGACAAGGGCGAAGAAGGCGATGCAGACGGACAGCGCCGTCCAGTCGATCTCGGCGGCGACGCTCATGGCTCGTTCCCATGGCCGGCGCTGCGATACACGATCCAGGTCAGGATCGCGGTCACGGGCACCCAGGCGAGCTGGTACCAGTAGAAGAAGGGAAACCCGAACAGCGAGGGCGACGCGGTGTTGTAGAACGGCACCCAAAGCAACCCGACAAAGGGAAGCAACAGCAAGACCCACATCGCGACGTCTCCATTATGAAAGGCAGGTGCTGCCACATACCTTGTTTGGGCCTCGTTATGTCGGGGCGGGGTTCGTGTTGCAAGGCGGGAGAATCGCCCTCGTCTCACTCTGCTGAGCCGGACAGACGCCCGTGCGCGGCGAGGAGGGCGGCAGCCACGGCCCGCAGCGCCGCAAGCTGCCGCCGGGCCAACGCCAGCGCCTGCTTGTCCGGCCCGACGGCGTCACCGATCTGCTCCTGCAGCTCCGCCGCGTCCCGGGTGAAGCCGTCCCACAGGCTCTCGATCCGGGCCTGCGCCGTGGCGCCCGCCATGTCCGGCTCGGACGCCCATCCGGCCACGATGGCGCCGACCTCCTGCGCGATGCGGGCCGGCGGCGCCCCGGCGGCGGCCAGCCGGCTCAGGGACGCCTGGGCGTCGTTCAACGGTGCGGCGTCGTCTCCGGCCATGCCGATGTCTCCTGGAGTGCCGCGGTCGATGGCGGCGGTCTCGCTCCCCGCCGCGCCAACATCACGAGGAGCGGCGTGCCTCGGACTCCGGACCCGGCGGCGCATCCGCCGTGCGGGCCGTGCCCATGATCCTGGCGCGGTTGCGCTCGATCATGCGGTAGCAGGTGCACGCCTTCTCCTCCAGCCCGGCACGGTCCAGGACCGTGATGCGTCCGCGCGATTGGCGGATCAAGCCCTGCGTCTGCAACGCGTTCGCCACGACGGAAATTCCGGCCCGGCGCACCCCCAGCATGGTGGACAGGAACTCCTGGGTCATCGGCAGGTCGTCCCCGTCGATACGGTCCCGGCTCATCAGCAGCCAGCGCGCCAACCGGCCGGGCAGCTCATGCCGGGCATTGCACGCCGCGATCTGCGAGTTCTGCATCAGCATGACCTGGATATAGCGCAAACAGCGGTCGCGCAGCGTCGGCAGCACCCCGGCCATCTCGCGAAGCACCGCGGCGCGGAGGCGGTAAGCCCGGCCCGGCACCTGGACGAAGGCGCGATGCACGCTGACCGGCTCGGGGCTGAGCAGCACCGGCAGGCCCACGAAGCCGTCCCGTCCCGTCGTGCCGACTTCGACCAGGCCATGGTCCCTGGTGTCCGCGGTCAGGAACGCCAGGCCGGACTCAAGGAAGAACACCTCGTCGATCGGGGTCTCCGCCTCGTGCAGGACCTGCGACACGACGAGCGTCACCGGCGCCAAGTGAGGACGCAGCCGCTGAGTCTCGTCGGCTGGCAGGGCACGCAACAGCTCGTTGCGAAAGCCGTTGTTTTCGGCCGCGGGCACGACAGGCATCGTTGGTTCCAGGAAGAACGGTTGAAGAGAAGCTCGGTCAGAGCTACTTCTAGGCACTTCTTGGCAGCTTTATGCAACGTTCCTCGCCTCCAAGGCGTTCGAAAACGTACCCAAAGACAAATTATGGGACCAAATCGCCAAGTTTCGGAACAAATTGGCATAGCTGGGCATAGCAGCCGCACGCCGCCGTCTCCAGGCCTGGACGGTCGCAGACCGCGATCCGACCGCGGCTATGCCGCACCAGGCCAGCCGCTTGCAGCGCGCCCATGGCGATGGTGACGCCGGGCCTGCGAACCGCCAGCATGGCCGCCAGCAGGTCCTGCGTCAGCGGCAGCTCGTCGCCATCCGTGCGGTCATGCGCCATCAGCAGCCAGCGCGCCAGGCGTTCCGGGAGCGTATGGCGGCTGTTGCAGGCGGCGACCTGCGCGACCTGGGCGAGGAGCATCTCCAAGGCTTGCCGCATCGCCCGGCGAAGCGTTGGCGCCTGCTCCAGGCTGGCGTGCAGGATATCGGCGCGGATGCAGTAGGCCGTCCCGGGTACCTGCACCACGGCCTGCAAGGACGAGGCCGGGTCAGCCGCGAGCAGCACCGACGACCCGACCACGCTTTCCCGCCCGATCAGGCCAACCTCGACCCGCTCCTCGGCGCCGGCAGCCTCCGCCACCAACGAGACGTAGCCTTGCTCGACAAAGTACGCCTGCTCGACCCGGCCGCCGGCCCGATGCAGGATGTCGCCCTGAGTCAGCCGGACACGCGCCAGATGCGGCCGGAGGCGCCGAAGCTCCTCGGCGGGCAGCACCTGCAGGAGCCGGTTGCGGAACAGCGGCCGGATCGGTGAGGGGATGTCCAAGGCGCTCCCCGATTTGGATACGCCCATGCGCCGCGCTTGCTGCTCCCTGAACCGCCCCGCCGCCGCATTCTCCCGCAATGATGGAGCCGTTCATGCGGACGGCCGCTGGCAAGATGCCGCTCGATGGTCGGCGAATTGTTTGATCCAACCAGATTTGAATTACAGTAACAGAACGTTTTGCGCAACGTTCATTTCGTAGACCGATGAGACTCCTTCGAACGAAGCCCGACTGTCTTGATCGACAGGCCTTGGAGACCAGCCAACGCCAGCCCGGGACTGCGCAGGGCCGCCGCGGCCAGGCGGGTCTCAGGGCTTCAACGCGCCCACGGCATCGACATAAACGGCATAAACCGAGGTGCTGGCCGCCATGAACAGCCGGTTCTTCTTGCGGCCCCCGAAGCACAGGTTGGCGCAGGTCTCCGGCAAATGGATCTTGCCGATCAGGTCGCCAGTGGGGGCAAAGCAGCGCACCCCGTCCTCCTTCGGGTCGGCCCAGCCCATGCTGCACCAGATGTTGCCCTCCGTGTCGGCGCGCATGCCGTCGGTGAAGCCCGGCGCGAAGTTCTCGGCGAACACCTTGCCGCCAGAGAGCTTGTCGCCGTTCACGGCGAACGAGCGGATATTGGCCGGGCCGCCATGGGTGATGCCGCTGTCGATGACGTACAGCGTCTTCTCGTCCGGCGAGAAGCAGATGCCGTTCGGGCGGGTGAAGTCATCCGCGACCACGCTGGCCGCACCGGATTGCGGGTCAAGGCGGTAAACGTTCCTCGGCAGTTCGGCCGTGTCCTTGTGGCCCTCGTAGTTGCCGTCGATGCCGTAGCCCGGGTCGGTGAACCAAACGGCGCCGTCTGACGCCACCACGAGGTCGTTCGGCGCGTTCAGCGGCTTGCCCTGGTACTTGTCCATCAGCACGGTGATGGTGCCGTCATGCTCGGTCCGGGTGACCCGGCGCGCGTCGTGCTCGCAGGTCAGCAGCCGGCCTTCCCGGTCGATCGTGTTGCCGTTGGAGTAGTTGGACGGGTCGCGGAACACGCTGACGTGCCCGTCCGCCTCCGACCATTGCATCATGCGGTTGTTGGGAATGTCGCTCCAGACCAGCCGTCCGCTCGCGGGGAAGAACACCGGCCCTTCCGCCCAGCGGAACCCGGTGGCGATCCGTTCGATGGCGGCGTTGCCCACCTTGCCGTGGAACCGCTTGTCGAGCGCCTCGACCCGTGGGTCCGGGTAGCGCGTGCCCGGCAAGTCGCCGAGCAGCAGGCGGTCGGCATGGGCCGCCCGGGTGGCGGCGATGGCCGCAACCGCCGTCGTGGCGGCCAGGACTTGGCGTCTTTGCATGGTGCTCTCCCTTTCCTGCCCCGTCTTATCGCGGCGCCAGGCTGATGGAAGTTAACCAGCCTGGGCGCGCAGGTCCACGCATTCCGCCTTGAACCGCGGACAGGCATGACGCACAAACGTGTCGCTTGCAGCGTGGCCGCCCGCCTGCCCGCCGGGCGCCGCCATGCCGCATTCTCAGTGCCCTGGCAGGGTGGCGTGGGGAGGGTTACGGTTTGAGCAACGATACCACCGGCGATCCCGCTCCGAAACCGCGATCATTCGCCGACGCCGCCGCATTGCTGCCGTCCGTGGTGCCCGTTCCCAGGGCCAAGCCGACAGAGGCACCTCCACGGGAGCCGCCCGCCGAGCCGCCAAGTCCCGATAGGGCTGGTCCGGCCACGGCTGACCCGCCACCCCTGCCCGCACCGAAAGTCACGAAGGTCCGGGCGGGCATCTTTGCCGCGGCGTTCCCGCCCGGCGCAGAGCTGTCATCTCCCATCAGGCTGGACGGCTTGCTCGCCGGAGTGGCGACGTTCGTGCGCCGGAGACCCTGGGTCCTCGCAGTGCCCCTGGCGGCGGCTGGCGGGTTCGCGGCGTGGCATGGCGTCGGACACGCGCCTGTCTTGGCCGTCGGCTCTCCATCCGCAACTCAGGCGCCCACAGCCCGGGCGCCCACAGCCCGGGCGTCCGCGCCGGGCGGCGCAGACACGTCCGAAGCGGCGCCGCAAAAGTCGGAGTCTGCTATTGGCCGGCCGCAGCCCATCGCCTCGGCGGGACGGCCGGACGCAGAGGTCAGCCCGGCCCAACCCGCGGCCCTGCCACCCGACAAGACGGTCGCAGGCTCGCCACTGGCGGCGGCGCCCGATGCAGCCCCCATAGTGCCCTACAGCTTGATCGTGCTGCATCCCCGGCCGGCGTCGGCAACGGGCGATGCGGCGAACGGCCGGATCACCGCGCTGCTGCAGCCTCTTGCCGCGCGGCTCGAAATGCAGAAGCAGGCGGGAACCAAGGGCCGGCTGACGGTGCACTACTTCCACGACGAGGATGCGCAGGCGGCCAAGGCGCTGGCCGACGCGGTCCGCACGCCCGGCGCCCGCGTGCATGTCCGGGGACCGGTCCGCACCCGCGCGCCCTGGCCGCGAAACGCCTTCGAGGTCTGGCTGCGGGGACCGTAGACCTTCGCCAGACCTTCGCCGCATGTTGATCGGCACGCCGGCTTGGCTTAGGCGTTGCATTGATGCCGTTGTTTCCGCCCCACCCCGCCCGGAGAACCCCATGGAGTCCGTCGCCGTCGCACAATGGGACCTGGCCGGCCCGCCTCCGGACGCCATGCCCGGCGCCGGCGCCACCATGCGGCAGGTGCACGTCAAGGCTGGGCACGTGTCCACCCGGCACAGCCACCCGCACGAGCAATTCCTGCTGGTGATGAGCGGCGCCGGCCGGCTGGAGTGCGAGGCCGGCACCGTGCCCCTGCATTCCGGCACGGCCATCCGCTTCGCGCCGGGCGCCTGGCACAGCGCGGAGTTCACCGCCGACACCGTGCTGACCGAGTTCAACCTGGCGGAGACGGCCGGCTAGGGACTGCCGCCGCTACCCCGCCCTGGCGCGACCCTCAAGATGCGCCTCGATCTGCTTCCAGATCACCACCTCGTCCGTCACCAGCCATTCCTGCTGGATGCGCCCGCCCACGACCTGTGCGTGGCTGAGGCCCATGACATAGACCGGGGCGCCCGTCGGCTCGCCGAAATGGCCGAAGCCGGAATGGGTGCCGCGCAGCGACCAACGGAGGGCGACGCGCGGCGCTTGGCCGGCGTCGTGGTTGGCCGTGGCGCTCTCGACCGTGAACACCGCGTCGGGGAAGGAGGCGAGATAGCCGAGAAAGAAGCGGTCGATGTCGTCATGGCCATGGAAATCCTCGCCGCCCGGCGCCGCAAGGCTGGCGCCGTGGAAGTACAGGTCGCGGATCGCCGAAGAGTCCTTTTGGCCCCAGATGCGCTGATATCCATCGCAATACAGGTCGATCTCCGCCCCCTGCTGCACCACCGGGCGGTAGCGGCCCGGCAGGTCGTGCTCCGGCAGGAAAAAGCCGACCTTGCCCGACGCGCGGAGGTCGTGCGCCACCATCTGCCGCGCCAGCTCCCGCGGCTCCAGGCCGAGGCAGCGGGCGAAGCTCGCCTGGTCGCGGACCAGCCATTCCTCCGTCACCTGCTCGTTCGTGACCCAGTAGTCGGCGATGATGCGGGACTTCACCAGCCGCCCGGAGGCAACGCCATAGCTGCCGTCGCCCTGGTGGCGCATCACGGAGATCAGGCGGTGCGACGACAGAAAGGAGCCGTCGCCGTACTCGGTCCAGATTACCTCCTCCCCGACCAGTTGCCGGTCGGGGAACTGGTGCAGGGTCTGCAGGGTCTGCGCGGTGACGCCGCTGTTGTCCGCCGTGAGGCCGGTTGCCGCACGCACCAGGCAGTTGGCGGCGTAGTACTTATCCAGCTTGCCGCCGATGCCGCGGTCTTCCCAGATCTCGCGGGTTACGCCGTAGATGAACGCGGGAACGTCTGGGTAGCGGCCGATCTGCGGACCCATTTTGAAGCCTCCAAAAGATGGCGGGGCGAGCCCCCGGTCAGCTCAGGATAACGCCGAGCGCCACGGCGCCGAACACGATGCAGTAGATGCCGAACGGGTTCAGCCCCGCCTGCTCGTGCTGCCGGAACCAGCGCATCAGGAACGCGGTGCTGAGCCAGGCGACGACGCCCGCGACCACGGCGGCCAGCGCTGCGGTCTGGAACACGCCGGGGGGCACGGACTCGTGCAGCAGATGCGGCACCTCCAGCACGGTGGCGCCCAAAATGATCGGCGTCGCGATCAGGAACGAGAAATGCGCCGACCCGGCATGGTCCACGCCGCGCAGCAGCCCGCCCACGATGGTTGCCCCGGAACGCGAAATGCCTGGGATCAGCGCGAGGCACTGCCAGAACCCGATCACCACGGCATCGACGACGCCCAGCGTCGCCATCGGCCGGGCATCCACCGCCCGGGTCCGCAGCCGCTCGGTCGCCAGCAGCATGACGCCGTTCACGATCAGGAAGCTCGCCGCCACCACCGGCGAGCCGAACAGGCCGCGCACGAACTTCTCCAGCACGAAGCCGATCACGACGGCCGGGATGGTGGCGATGACGATCAGCATGAACACGCGTCGGCTTTCCCGCGTGCGCTCCGCCCCCGATATGCCGAGCACGCCCAGGACGAGCGACAGCCAGTCCCGCCAGAAATAGGCCAGCAAGGCCACCGCGGTGCCGAGGTGCAGCAGGACCAGGAACGGCAGGAACTCCGGCGACCGCTGATCGACCGCCCAGTTGACCAGCGACGGCAGGACGACCGCGTGGCCCAGGCTGCTCACAGGGAACAGCTCCGTCGCCCCCTGGAGGATGGCGATCAACGTAGCATGGACAGCGTTCATAGGGTTCTCCCGTTGCGGCGGGGATACGGTGCCCGGCCATGAGGGTCAAGACGATTGGGTCAAGGCGGGGTCGATGTGGGAAACCGCACGACCTGGGCCGCCGGACGGGCCGCGCGCCGTTGCAGCGCGTCGATGCCGTCCCCATGTCTCATAATGCAACGCACCGGGCGCGTTTTGTTATAACCCGGTCTTAGCAGGAGGTTTACCCATGACCATCTCCCCTCGCGTGCGGCGGCGCCTGGTCCGGACATTGGCGGCGCTCGGCATCGCGGCGACGCTCGGCGGCTGCATCTTCGTCCCGGTCGGCGAGCCCGGCTATTACCGCCCGCACTACCATCATTATTATTGACCGGCCCCGCAGCGGCGGACGCCCGACCGCCGCTGCCTCGGCCGAGCTGGCGGTGCGCGTCCTCGACGCCGCCGCCGGGCTGTTTTTGCGCGACGGCTTCGCCGCGACCAGCATCGAGGCGATCTCGGCCAAGGCCGGGGTGTCCAAGCGCACCCTGTATGCCCGCTTCCCCGACAAGGAGGCGGTGTTCCTCGCCGTGGCGCAACGCCTGATCGCCGCCTGGCTGACTGGGTTCGACGCGGCAGTGGAGGCCGCGCCCTCGCTCGACGCCGCGCTGCTGGCGGCGGGATGGCGCATGCTGGCCGTGGCGCTCACGCCCTCCGCCCTGGCGCTGCACCGCCTGATGGTGGCCGAGGCCAGGCGGTTCCCGGAACTCGCCGACGCGCTGCGCGATGCCGGCGCCCGTTCGGGGATCGAGCGGGTCGGCCGCGTGCTGCGCGCGCATCGTCCGGATGACAGCCCGGCGCGCATCGCCTTCCTGGCGGAGCAGTTCCAGCACCTCGTCCTAGCCGGCCCGCAGGCGCGGGCGATCGGCCTCGGCGAAAGCCTGGACCGTGAGGCGCTCGAAGCCTGGTGCCGGGACAGCGTCGCCCTGTTCCTGCGCGGGCTGTCCATGCCGGCGTAGGCTGTCCTACTGCGCGTCCGCCGGCCCCAGGCAGGCGAGCCGCGGCCCCAACTCCTCCATCCGGCGCAGGATGGTCGCCGCCCGCTCCAGGACATAGGGGCCAGGGTTCGCGGCGGACCAATGCAGCGGGCTGGGCAGCACGACGGCAAGCCGGGCCGCCTGCTGCGGCGTGAGCCGGGCAGCCGGGCGGTGGAAGAAGTGCTGCGATGCGGCCTCCGCCCCGTAGATGCCGGGGCCGAACTCGACGCTGTTGAGATAGACCTCCATCACCCGCTGCTTCGGCCAGGCCAGCGCGATCTGCGGCGTCAGCGCCGCTTCGGCCAGCTTGCGCACGATGTCGCGCCCCGGCCACAGGAACACGTTCTTTGCCACCTGCATGGTGATGGTGCTGGCCCCTCGTGGGCGGGCGCCGCGCCACCAGGCGGCGACCTGGCCAAGCATCGCCGCCTCGTCGAAGCCCAGGCGCTCGCCGCAGAACAGGTTGTCCTCCGACGCGGCCACGGCCCGCGCCAAGGCGGGGGACATCTGGCGCAGGGGGACCCACTCATGCTCCCACCCGTAGCCCTGCGCCGCCCGGACGGCCATCAGCGGGGTCGCGGGCACGGGCACGAAGCGGAACGCCAGCACGAGCACGGATGGCAGCAGCAGGACGCCGAGCAGCAGGCCCAGCATGGCCCGGCGCCACCGCCAGCCGCCCGCCCGCCCCGGAGAGGGCGATGCCGAAGGGTCCTTGCGGCGGGCGCTCAACCGGCTGCGCTCCATCGTTCCCCGGCCGATGACTTGATCTTGGCCGCCTTCGTTCCAACGTCCGCGTGCAACTGATCCGGGCCCCTCTGGCTGGGACGCCGGCATGCCGGCCAACCCTGCGATGTCGGATCGCCTTGTGCCACGCCAAGACGTGGAGCGCATGGCTATTGCCTGGCCCGGACCGTCGGCTCCACCCGCAATGGCTTTGCCTCCCGTCCGGCATGGGACCCAACGCGAAGGAGTCCGACAGGATGGTGGCCGAATCCGACATGATTGACGAACGTCCGCTGCACTGCCTGCTGGCCGGGTTGCCCGGGCCGGTGCGCCGGGCGATGGAATGGCTGCGCCGCCCAGGCGCCGGGTGGGTGCGGGTCCCGCTCGCCGTCGTGCTGATCCTGGGCGGCTTCGTCGGCTTCCTGCCCGTTCTCGGCTTCTGGATGCTCCCCATCGGCGTCCTGCTGCTGGCGGAGGACCTTCCGTTCCTCAAGCGCCCCACGCTGCGCGCGCTCGGCGCTGTGCAGGAATGGTGGGACCAGCGCCGCGGTTGCACGGGGGAGCCTTGAGATGAGTACGCTGATGGGCGGGTTGATAGCTGGGGCGACGGCCTGGCTCGCGGACCCGCAGGCGTGGGTCAGCCTGCTGACGCTGACGCTGCTGGAGGTGGTGCTCGGCATCGACAACCTGATCTTCGTGTCGATCCTCGCGGGCCGGCTGCCGCCGGCGCGGCAGGCGCGGGCGCGGCAGGTTGGCCTGGCGCTGGCGCTGGCGACGCGCCTTGCGCTGCTGGCGGCGATCTCCTGGATCACCCGGCTCACCGCGCCGGTGTTCGCGGTCGCCGGGCATGGCGTGTCCTGGCGCGACCTGGTGCTGATCGGCGGCGGGCTGTTCCTGGTCTATAAGGGGACCCAGGAGATCCATGCGCGCATCGAGGGCGAAGGCGGGCACGAGGCCGCCCCTTCGGCCCATGCGGGCTTCCTGGGCACGGTCGTGCAGATCGGCCTGCTCGACATCGTGTTCTCGCTCGACAGCGTCATCACGGCGGTCGGCATGGCGAACCACCTTCCGGTCATGGTCGTGGCGGTGGTGATCGCGATGGGGGTCATGCTGCTCGCTTCCGGCCCGGTGTCCGGCTTCGTCAACCGGCACCCCACGGTGAAGATGCTGGCCCTCAGCTTCCTGCTGCTGATCGGCATGACCTTGATCGCGGACGGCTCCGGCGCGCACGTGCCGAAGGGCTACATCTACGCCGCCATCGGGTTCTCCGTCTTGGTGGAGCTGCTGAACCAGCTCGCCGGGCGTCGCCGCCAGCCCGCGGCACGCGCCAACCAGCCCGCGGCACGCGCCAACGCGCCGCCCTTGCGTCCCGGCCCGGCCCGGGAGACAACGGCGCCATGAGTCCCGGTTATCTGCCCTTCGCCGGCGCGCTGCGCCTGCCGGCCTTTGTCTGCGACAACTGCGGCTACTGGCAGCGGCACTTCGCGGCGCCGCCCTCCTGCCCCATGTGCCTGGACGCCCGCCACGTCGTGCCGCAGCACGGCTGGCAGTTCTGGACGCGGGAGGAAGCGCAGGCCCGCTTCCCCTGCCACTGGGCCGAGCTTGAACCCGGCGTGTGGCGCTTCTGGAACGAGCCGGTGAGCGGCATCGGCCCCAGCGCCTACCTGATCCAGACGCCCCACGGCAACATGGGGTTCGAGGGCTGCCCGGTGTTCAGCGAGGCGGCGCTCCGCCACATCGCGGACCTCGGCGGGATGCAGGTGCTGGCCGCGTCCCACCCGCACGCCTACGGCGCGCTGTGGCAGTTGCAGGACCGCTTCGACCCGGAGCTTGCGCTGCACCCCGGCGACCTCGAATGGTCCGGCGCGTTGCAGGTGAGCTGGCCGTTCGACGACGTGCTGGAGCCGCTCCCGGGCCTATCGCTGCACCTGACGGCCGGGCACTTCGCCGGGCACACGGTGCTGCATGACCGCGGCCGGCGCATCCTGTTCTGCGGCGACGCGCTGAAGTTCGAGCTGGACCCGGCGGATGCGCGCCGGGCGCTGACCATCTCCGCCCACAAGGCCTTCGTGCGCGGCATCCCGCTGACGCCCGGCGAGCTGCGCCGCTACCGGGACGTGTTCGCGGCGCTCGACTTCGTGCAGACCTGGACCCCGTTCGAGCAGGCGGCCAACAGCGGCCGGGCGGAGGCGTTGGCGCTGATCGACGCCATGCTGGCTACCCGGCCCCATGCGGCGCCGGTGCCGCTGGACGGGTTGCGGGGGCAGGCTGCGGCCTTGTGAAAGGGCGGCGCTGCACAGCGGATTTGGCACGTCGGCCGCAGCCTGCCAGCGGCCGAGAGGCGGATAACCTTTATACCGGGCCTTTGAAGGGCTGCCCCAAAAACGTTTTATTTTCCGCTTGCGCGCTGTGGCGAACAAATAGAGAACATTTGCCTGTAAGGGGGCGAGCGGCAAATGGGTTTGAAGATCTCAGGACTGAACGAGCTTCGTGAACGCCTCGAACGCTTGCGCCCCGAAGAGGTGATGGCGCGCGCACTGGCTGAGCAGGCGGACTGCATGGCGGCAAAGGTGTCGGAAGGCTTGTCGGAGCCGCCGGGCACGATGAACCCTGGCTGCAAAGCGGCGCGTTGCGGGACAGCGTGGGCGTGCAGGCGGACGGGTTGCAAGCCGTGGTCGGAAGCAGCGATCCGGCAGCCGTGCCGCAGGAGATGGGTACGGCGACGATGCCGCCCCGGCCCTTCCTGGCGCCCACGGCGGCGGGGATGGGCGAGGAGGTGGCGCGCGGCGTCGCCGAGGCTGTCGTTGCCGCTTTGAAGGGCGAGCCGGAAGAAGGCGCAATCATCCTGGCGGGCACGGGGCCAAGCGGCCGGACCCATGAACCGTATAACCCGTTCGGTGTCTTCCAGCCCGGCTCGCCTGAGAACAAGGATTGGACGCACAACACGATCCAGCGCCTCCAGGACCTCGGCCACATTCTCCGTTCGGAGCGACAGGATTCGGACGGGGAGGACGGAGGCGAGGGTGCGGCGATCCCTGATTTGCCGGCAAACCCGGACGACCTTCTGCAGCAAGGATGGGAGGAAATCACCCACCCGAAGGCGGCCGCCAACGGACACCGAATGTTTAGGAATAAGGAAACCGGGATGGTGGTCCGTGTTGACAAGGGCGAAGCTGGTGAGCCGGGAAATCGCGCACAGGACCATTATCATATCCTCAACCCAAATAATCTTACTGTGTCATTTTATTGTTTTGCTCATGGTTCTGGATCTGCAGGCAGCACGGGCAGCGTGGCAGGCTGCTGACGAGGCTGGCTGCCAGGTGGCGCCGTATAGTGGCGA
>JAABUQ010001823.1_pt1 | contig 44028 bp, 36 predicted proteins | sample 5560001 | NCBI WGS metagenome assembly JAABUQ01 (sample SAMN10711888, study PRJNA513371) | rock metagenome | isolation source: Antarctica rocks | place: Antarctica: Victoria Land, Finger Mt nord | collected 2015-12-18 | reverse complement strand
CTGAAAATCTTTCGGATTTTGTCGGAGCGCTACCGCAACCGGCGCAAGCGGTTTGGGCTGCGCTTTAACTTGATTGCGGCCATTTACAACAATGAGCTTTCGGACTAACACTTATGCAAGAGGTCTAATGCTTTGCCTCCGGTACAAACTTTGATTATCCAAGTTCAGAATGCTCTAAAATCCGGTTCAATATGAACCTGTCCTCTGGAAATGAGCGGACATGCCGCTCTGAGGCGAGTCGAATATAAGTCAACAGAGTGGGATGATCTACGACAAGGGTGGCGTTGCAATAGACCCAAAACTCTACCCCCTCGAAAGTCTCTTCGTCGGGATCCAGGTCATTGGGAAAGGTGCAGACCACATCGTCAAATCCATGCCCTATCCCATGAACCAGGTTACGGATGACGGACACAAACTCGTCACTCGGAATCGCGTTGAAAAACGCTTCCATGGGCCAGAGTCGATCCACGGCTGCAACTGGAACGGAACCACTCTTGTTCATCAAACTTTGTTCCTCTCGATCCCAACTTCCCTTCATCAAACTGCAAATTGCTCTATGCCTAGGTCGACAGCACTTATGTATTTGATTACCGAATCGATGTCCGGGAAGATGTGCAGTTCATCTCGGCTGTAGTTCGACTCGTTCAACTGATCGCCATCTCTGCATTCCTCCCAACTCAAGATAAAGTTGCTGTCGTAAAACCAGACGTTCACTAAGCCCGCTCGATCCTCGTTCTTATACTTCATGAAAACAGCATGATGTCTGCTCAGGAAGCCACGGAAGGTTTCTTCTGTCATTTTGTGTTTCGCTCTTCACTCCGGCGAGAGCGGCGTCAACAAAAGCGCATGAGAGACGCCATCCCTCTGCGCGTTGCAGGCAATCTGGCCCCAGTCGTTGATGTCTATCGCCTCGGTAATGTCCCATTTCGCTTCAATGACAACCAGTTCATTCAGATTGTGCATCTGGCCGTTATGCCACAGAAACCCATAAATCGGGCCGTCTTCGGTGTCCAACTGCCCCACGATCTGGCCGTGACGATTGATTGCCAGCGGCCTGCTTTCTTGAACTTCCGAGGTTTCATCGAGGTTGATCATCGTGCCATTCTCCCACAGAAAGCCATGAACCGGAATCTCTTCCCCGTCCTCGTGAGATTGGGACACGCCAACAACCTGCCCTGACGCATTGATAGCCTGCGGAATGCTATAACCGCCCATCGTTCCAAGATCGGTAAGTTGCCCGTCTTGCCAGAGCCAGGCGTGAGAGCCGTGTTCGCCATTGGGGCTATCTGCTCTTCCCACTACTTGGCCTAGATGTTGAGGCCATATGCCTGGAACTTGCCGCCGTCGACAGCGACAATGTCCGTAAATTGTCCGTCTCGCCACAAGAACGATTTGCGCGTTTTGCGCGGTGGCCGATCCGGCTCATCCTGGTGAAATGTGTCGAGCCACCCTAAAACATGCCCTTTGTTGTTGATGGCTTGAAGCAGAATGCGCCCCGGTTCAGGATGCCGGAAGAACTCAGCACGCCCATCGCGCACAATAAAGGGCAGAAAAGGGGTGTTGCCCTTGTTGCCGAGCATTGTACCTAAAGGGCCAACGTGAAGCGCTTTGAGACTGCTATCGTCGCTGCTCTGGTGGTCGCCGATCAACTGCTTTGTCTGCCCAATGATTTGCCCCAGGTCATTGATGTCCCGCACATCGCTCGTCAATCCTTCAGCGGGCATGGTGAGGGAAGACAAGATGCCATCCTGCCAAACCCAGGCGACCTGGAAGAACGGACTGCCCGGATAACCACCCCAGCCGGCAACTTGGCCTCGATTGTTCAGCGCCACGGCGTGACTCATGGAGCCACCGGGGAGCGTTCCCAGGTCAATGATCTCGAAAGCAGGCTTCATCGTGGTACCTCATCACAAACATTTTGCTTCATAAACCGGCTTTGTCGGATAACAATTGACGAACTAACTGTGCAACATGCATGTCAGTTCCACCGGGATAGGCTTCAACGAGTTTCAGCACCGCCGCAAGATGCTCTGTTGGCATTTCTTCCAGTTTGAACCACGCCAGTGGGTTGGATATGGCAACGAACGACTCATAGTAGCCATGAATTAGAAAGTTTATCCACTCGTCCTCCGTTTCTAGGAGAAGGGAAGGAAGATGAGAATTGTTGATCTCTTCGGCGTTCACTTTCAGCCAGATGGCCCAACTGTTCGCCTTCTTGCCGTCGCGACGAAAGCCCATGATGCTGCTCCACTTCTGGCTCACCCTTCGTTTGCAACACGCCCACGATCTTTGTCAGTGTGGTCAAGCAGGCGCATCGCCATTGTGTTCCCTACCGTCTCAGCAATATGGCGAGGCGTTTGGCCCTCTGCGTCTTTGGCTGCTAGGTCAGCCCCAAAGGAAAGGAGCAGCCGCAGGAGCAGCACACTCCCGCCCGCCACGGCTTTATGCAGAGCCGTCTGTCCGTGCGCGTCATAGGCTTGGATGTTTGCCCCTGCTTCAAGGAGTGTCTGTACCACTTCCTGTTGTCCGTGAAGAACCGCCTCATGCAGAGGTGTCAGACGAAAGTTATCTTTAGCCTCCCGATCGGCTCCAGCCACCAGCAGTGCCTTGGCGATTTCGCTGCCGCTGGTGGCTGCCGCCCAGTGCAGCGGGGTTTGACCTGACTTGGCCCGAGCGTGAACATCGCTCCCATGAGACAACAGAAGGCGGATTACTTCGATTCGGCCTTGAATACAAGCCGTGTGAATCACGGTTTGGCCTGTGTTCGCTTTTGCAGAAATGTCGGCCCCACGCGTCAGCAGCGCCTCGACGACATCAACTCCATTGTAGGCCACAGCGAGGTGCAGCGGTGTGACGCCGGCCTCGTCGGGGGCATTTACCTGATCCGCATCTTCTTGAAGTAGCCGAACCACTTCCCCGACGCTCCCCGTTTCAGCGGCGTCATGGATCGGTTTCCTAACCCGTTCACGCACCTCAGACGTTGCCGTGCGGGCTGGCGTGAATGAAACCACTTCGCCATCTGCCAGCATCTGGTCGTAACCGTCGCTCCCAAACTGTTTTGCCTCCGCGATTTCGTTAAAGAGTTGCACGAACTCCTGACGCTTGTCCCATTCCAAAAAACACGGACGGTGCATAGCGGCATCGGAAAAGCGGTAGAGGTCATGAAACGGGTCGTTCATGAAATGCGACATGGCGACGAGAAGGTCAGTCTCAAGAAGCAGTTCTTCACACAAAGGACAGCGGGTGCAGCCTCAAGCAATAATTGCCATCACATTTCCTCACGATGCCGTGATTTGTCCCGTGGCCGGCTTTTTCAGTCAAAAGTCCAGCCGGGGTTCATCTCCTGCAACGTCTTCCACTCAATCTGGTACTTCTGTTTCAGAATGCGCTTCTTCGCCAGATCGAATATAGAGCCGTATCCGAATCCCTTCTTGAATCCTTCGGCGGCGAGTTCCGCATGAGCCTCAGTGTCCGCCAGTTCCAGGTAAACCTGAATGTTCGGGTCGCTTTCCACGGGATCATGCTTGACTTCTGGATACTGAATTTTCTGCCGTTTGTTTCGCATCAGTCTCCGTCCCTGGCTGACGCCTCGCTTCGGCGGCGTTTCCTGTCGAGATGATCAAGCAACCAAGCAAAGCACTTCCAGGCGATGAACATCAGGACACAAGTCCCGGCGAAACCGAGAGAAGCATAGAAGATAGGCTGATGGCCGGAAGCATTCACAATGGGCCTCGGATTTGGCCCGGTCGGGGAGTAAGGGCCAAAGTGACGGACCGCCCGCCAGGCAACATAATAGCCGCCGTAAATCGGCGCAAAGAACTTGGTCACATCAACAATGCCGAATTGTCCCATGCTGCTATTCTTCCACAGAACCACGGCGAAGCATCAACTAGGAATGCCCTCTTTGTTCTGGCAGGGCTGGACACGCCTGGCGTGCCTGAAGAACAGGCAGAAAGAGACCTGGTTTCAATGTCGCTTCCACCTGAAGATGAATACCATCAGGATAACAAAGACCGCAATGGGCAGGACGAGGCGAAAGAAAACGCGGGCCGGACGCAGGGGATATTTGGCGCGGTCATAAGTCGGCAGACTGCACAAGGCTGTCGCGGTTTGCCAGAGGCCGCGCCAGTAGCCCATCCGCATCTGCCAATGTACAAGCCTATTCAGCAACTCCTCGCGCTCCGGATCGAGTTTTACTGCTTCTTTAAGAGTGGAGATCGCGGCTCTTCTGTTGCCCAGCCGCCACTCGATAACACTGATCTGATGAAGCAACTGCACATCATCAGGACGAACCGCCCGCACCCGCTGATAGGCATTACTCGCCGCTTGCCAGTCCCGGCGTCTGTTCTTCTTATAGGCACGTTTTAGAAAAACGTAGCCAAGGTTTTCGTGGGCCTGCCAGAAATCAGGGTGGCGTCGCACGGTCTCCTGCCACTCCGTCAGGGCAGCCTCAACATGGCCGGTCTGAGAAAGAACGACACCCACATTGTAGCGGGCATCCGCATGATCCGCGTTGAGACGCAGGGCCTCGCGCCATGCAGCAACTGCCTCATCACCACATCCTGCATCCAGCAGGCTACATCCCTGTGCCCATTGTTCGTCGCCAAGCATTTCCAACTCCTTTTCTAACTGCGGACAGCCCGAAACATAGCATTCGATCTCTGCGCCGTCGGAGAAATCAGTTGTTGGGAGCCTGATCTTGCTTGTGCCGCTTCCACTCCTCAATTTTGCGGAGCAGTTCCACATGAAGGGCCTTCTTGCCACGCTTCACAATATCCCAAAGCCGCGTTCGCTCCGGCTCATCTGCGCCTTCCATTGCGTCAAAGGCGGCCACGATGGCTTTCTTCGCTTCAAGTTCAACAGCCGTGTCTCCGGGGTTGAGGCGCATGTCGTTGCCAGGGCTGTACATCACCCAGTAGCGCTTAAAGTTCTGCCGCGCTTCCGTCAAGGAATAACGTCCGTTCGGCCCGCCCCAAACTTCGTCGGCGCGGGGATCGTCCTGACCATCATCTTCCCAGTTACAAAGGCAGCAGATGTCGTAGCCGCCGCGCTCCGGCAGGGTTGAATAGCCGCAGCAGGGGCAAACATAGTGGAAGTCATCTCGCACTGGCCTGATCACGCCGCTGTCACACCTCGCAACATATCCTTCAAACCAGCGCCGTCTGTTTTCGTACTCTCCACTCTCGTTTTCAGTTGTCATTGTTGATTTGTTTTGACCTCGCTTCCTATGAAAAGTCAGATTGATGGGCGGAGTAGACTTCCAGCCACTGCTTCATTGGCAAGAACGTTTCTTCTGCGCCCTCCGTTCGGGCGATCCAGCCGCCAGTCTTTTGAGACAACAATTTTAGTTCCGAGGCGTCTTTTGCAGTGATATTGTCCTGACCCCAGTTCTTTGGCCCATCATTGACGGCTTGCCATAAGATGATCTCTGTACCATCTGCCCATACGGCGTTGCAGCACCGCTGACTGATGACCGACATCAGGCGTTGCAGCGGAACCTGGGCATCTTCCCGCATTTTCTGCAGTTCGCTTTCGGAGTAGGGATAGGAACCCATTCCGATTGACAAGTAGTACGCATTCGACTCCTGCTCCTGCATTTGCAGCCCGAGCGGCAAGACAACTTGCTGACGATAGGCGTCAACCGAACCTTCAGGCAGGGTCAGGTCAAAGCAGCCGGACATCGCTTTTCCGATGCCTCTCGAACCGCTGTTCTCGGTGTCATGGTAGAACCGGAGGTACCACTGGAAACTCGGCGGAGCCACCCCAACAAAGACCTTGTAGTCACCTGTCATTGCTGCTGCCATAGCCCCCGGCGTTTCGACTAAACGGGCTAAAACGTCGAAATCAATCAGTTCGTCTCTTCGGGGAAGATGTAGCCCATCATGTTCCCACCAGTCATCGTACCTGAACAATCGCAAGTCATCCTCACCGATGCTCCTTAGAAACGCGACAGTTTGTGATAATGCGGCGGAGAGAGTAACGGCTCCCAAGCGAAAGTCGCTCCGCAGGTTTATGCCCTCCGGCACGACAAGATTTGTGTACATTCCATTCAAGGTTTTGCGGTTCATTCCTCGTTCTCTTCATCATCCGAATCGTCCTGTTCCAGCCACTGCGCTTCATCCTCCACGGGCGGCGGCAGTCAGTCTTCCAAAAAAGCCAAGATGGCGCTGGCATTCAGGAACGGGACGCGGGCTTCCGCCACCCATGACAGCAATCCCTCTGGTCCACCATTAAAATACGGTGGCGGCGAGCCAGTTCTTGGGGAACGGCAATGATCAACGGATCTACAGTGGTCATTTAGATTTGTCCGGCAATGAAAGTCGTTGCCGTTTGAGCGAAGAGAAGCAACTAACTTCGCGAGAGCATCTGGGCAGAAAACCAACGTTGCAACAGTTTCCGTTGAACGGGGTTGATTTCGGTCCTTGGACGAGCCTGCTTCACACTTTGCTCGGCCTGTTCGATTGTCGCTGCATTCCCTTTCGCGACCAGCACGGCTGTCATCACGGCTACCGACCGTCCATGACCAAGAGCACAGTGAACATACACCGGCCCCGGCGAAGCGACAATCGTTTGGACTAACTCCGCAAATGCTTTGTCTGACGGAACAGAAGCATCCAGCGTCGGCACGCAGACATAGGAACGGCCTGAATTCAGATCAGGCGGCTCAGGAAACTCCGACGTCATGTCGACAATCAGTTCTATCCCTGAAGGCAACTCTTTTCCCAAACATCTTCGCCCAAGCCAGAGACCCGGCGCGATCTCGTTGTAAGGCGGCTCTTTTGTCAGAAGTTGCTGCATGTACCAGAGGAACCAAGTCACGAACAGGTAAGGAAGAAGCAAGCAAATATTCACCAGAGCCATCCGCTCATTGGCACGCTTGCCGAAGATGCCGGCTCCGAGACCACCGTAGGCAGCCCCCACTACAATCCAACTCAAACCCGACCAATAGAGAAGCCAAGCCATTTTGCCAGACGTAGAGGCAAGGGCGATTTGCGCTACACCTACCAGCACCAGAACAAGCAGATACTTGAGGTTATGCGCGTCAGCAAACTTCATCCTGTTCGCTTCGGGCTGCTTAAGAACCATACCCACTCTTCACGGCATCCACCAAAAGTCTCGCAACGTCCTCGTTTCGGGAAGCGGCGGCCAGCAAAAGCGGCATCATAAACTTGGGGATGCCCGCGCTGTCCTTGCCCTGGAAGTCAACGCCTCGCGCCATCAGCAGGCGCACCACGTCTGCATTGCCGCCCTGCACAGCAGATGAAAAAACATCAAAGGGACTTTCCTGAGTGTCTACCGAAGCGCCTGCATCCAGCAGCGCCTGCACCACAGCCAGATGGCCGCCGTGAGCCGCCCGGCCCAGCGGCGTTTCTTGCTGGAAGTTCGTTTCGTCGGCGGGCGCACCGGCGTTCAGCAGCACTCGCACAATCTCCAGATGCCCCGCCGCCGCCGCGTTCCACAGCGGCGTCCGGCCCTTCCGATCCGGCTTCGTCGGAGAAGCCCCGGCTTCCAGAAGTGCGCGGACAGTCCCGACGTGGTTCATCAAAATCGCGCTGTCCAGTGGTGACAACGACGCGGAGGGATCGCCGTTCTGATCCGCGCCATGCGCCGCCAGCGCCCCGATCATGCGGGTGTTCTGGTTGCTGCTGGCGCTGGAGAGGGCAGTAGTCCCAGTCTCCGAGCGGTGATTGATGTCTGCGCCGTGTTCCAGCAGCAGGTCAACTATCTCCAGGTGGTCCTTCCGCACGGCGCGGGTGAGGGCGGTCCCGCCGAAGTTGTCCGACGCTTCCAACTCTGCGCCGTGGTCCAGCAGCCACCGGGCGAGGTCCAGATGCCCCCCGGAGGCCGCACCCATAAGAGCCGTTGTGCCGGAGGGGTGCGGAGCGTTTACCCCAGACTTGCCGCCAAGCAGGCCCCGCAGCGAAACGCGCCCGCAGAGGTCCCGAACCAGCGACCCTTCCCCCAGCGCCGCCGCCTCGACCAGCCCCGGCTTTGCCCCGGCATCTCTGAGGAGCCGCGCGACATCAGAGTGCCCTTCGAGGGCCGCGTTCAGCAGGGGTGTCTGGCCTTTGCTCGTTGATCGGACCGGATCTGCCCCCAGGTCCAGAAGCAGGCGCACGACTTCGGCGTGGCCTTTTGTGGCGGCCAGCAAGAGAGCCGAACGGCCATACTTATCGCGAGCGTCGGCAGCCGCGCCAGCCCGCAGCAGGGCCTGAACAACCGGCAGATGTCCCGCGTTCGCCGCCCGCATCAGGGCGGTTTCGTCTTTTTCGTCCCGCAAGTCGGCGTCAATGCCTCCGCCAAGAAGAAGAAGCAGACGGTCAAGATCCCCCTGCTTTGCGGCTTCGTGCAGGCTCGTCCCGTTGGCTCCGCGCAGCAGTTCCATAATCTCCGGCTTCTCGGAGGCCATGGTTTTGGCGGAGATGCCCTGCTTAGTGACTGTTTGAGTGGCACCGTGCTGAAGCAGAAGACGAACCACATCAGGGAAGTTTCGGGCGACCGCGAACGCCAGCGGCGTCAGACCATGCGCCTCAGTATCTGCATCCGCGCCGGCATCCAGCAGAACGCGGGCGCACTCTGTCTGGCCGCGCATGGCGGCAAAGCAAAGCGGCGTCCCGCGATCTTCATCCGCCACATCGGGCTTGGCCCCGGCTTCCAAAAGCAGCCTAACCATATCAGGACGGTCGTGGAAGACGGCCCAGCGCAGGGCCGTTGTGCCGCGCTCGGCCTGAGCGTTCACATCGGCTCCAGCAGCGATTAGTAGGCGCACCGCTTCCCAGTGGCCTCGGAGTGCTGCCACCAGAAGCGCAGTCCGCCGCTTGGAAGCCACGACATTGACCTCCGCCCCTGTCTGGATCAGCAGATGGACGCAGTCGGTGTGGCCTCCATGGGCGGCAACGATGAGCGCCGTCGCTTCGCTGTCGGTGAGGGCATTGATGTCCGCACCTTCGCTTAGGAGAAGGCGAACCACTTCCAAATGTCCTTGCTTCGCGGCGACAAAGAGCGGCGGCTGGCCTTTCTCATTCCGGGCCTCGATGCTCGCCCCCGCTGCCAGCAGGCGGCGCACTTCCACCGCGCTGCCATCGCCAGCGGCCAAGGAAAGATCATCTACTTCTTTTTCCATGCTGTTCAACCTCCCGCTTTAGCGAAAACTCCAATTTAGCGAAAACTCCAAAGAGTTGCGGCGACAAGCGCCGCCGAAACGACAATCCAGTTGTAGGTGGCATGATGGAGCGTACTGCCTTCAACGCCGCCCCGAAAATACTGCAATGTAAACCACAGGCCGCCGACGGTCAGGGCCAGCCCGCCGTACAGCGGGACCCCCACAACGCAGTGGGCCAGCCCGAACCGCAGGCTGCGCCACAGTCCCTGCCGCCAGTCCTTCGTCCCCCGACGGTAGCGTACTTCCTCGCTTCGCGCGAGGTCCGGGATGCTGACGGCGAACAACAGCAGGAAGGCAATGCCGAAATACTTGATCTGCATCGGCATCAGTCCCAGATTGCCGGCATGGCCGCCTGTGCCCGGCAGCAAGTACAGCCAGGAGCGGTCAAGCACAGGGAACAAAGCAAGAAGAGCAAACGCGGTCGCAACGGTCGCCGCGAGGACGAGGGCATTGAGGCCAATCACCGGCAGCGTCACCCGCCGTGCCATGGTCCAGGCAGCCGCGAATTTGCCGCCCCGCAGATCCCGGACAAGCATTCCTGTGAGGAGAACGCACCAGGCAAACCGAATCACAACCCAGGTGGTCGACATCTGCTCTTCTGAAGCCGACTGATGCGGCACACCAAAGATCATGCCGTACCAGAACAAAACAAAGCCCGCCGCCAGAAGGCACAGCCCGACAAGGCCGCGCAGACCCAGAGCGGCAAGGCTTCGGGGCTTTTGTGCCGGCGGCTGCGCTTCTGCAAGTGGCGGCGCGGGATCAAGCGCACGCCTCCCTTCACTCAGCCGGTACTCGGAATGTTCGCGCACACGCCCCAAGAGGATCGTGCGCTGATCAGGTGCCAGCCGCACGAGTTCGCAGCGAATCAAGTCTTTGAGCGAGTCGTTCTGTGTGCCGTTGACCAAATCAGCCACAGCATCGCTGGCTGCAGTGTTATCGGGTGCATTTGCAGGCGTTTCCACGGCTGGGAGCAACTCTTTCTTTACGTCTATCTCGCTACACGTCTATCTCATATTTTGTGGTGCCGGCGGCCAGACACCTGCCGCTGCTGGAGGCGGTAGATCAAGAGGGCGGTAATCGCGAATCAGCCTCGCCAGTTCGTCAGCGGACATCGGCAGGTACTCCTGCGGGATATTGATTGGTGCAATGAACTGGCCGAACAGCCGGTACAGGGGAACACACCACGAGTTGAGGCGGAGGAGAAGAGCACGGCTGCCCAAACGCCGATACAACCTGGTCGGGTCCCGAGGCACAATGCCAACGTAGCGGTAGATGAAGGTGTACGTCCGCATTTCCCCGATCTCGTCCCAGCGCAGCAGCCCAATCTGCGTGGCGACGGTGTGGATAATCAGTCCCTCCGGTGAAAGCGTAATGAGCGGCCGGTTTTGCCGCTGAAGTACCGCCAGTGTGAAGACGTACACAGCAAAGTAGAACACGAGGACGCACCAGGGCAGGAACGTAAATTCGGTGACGATGAAGGGCGGCACGGGGTGAGCCGGGTTTGGGATCGCAGGGAGGATGAGCCGGCGCAAAAAGGCGAACAGCACAAACACCCCAGCAACAACAGGCAGGAGGATGAAGACAGCCCTCATGTTCAGCCGCCGGAACATTTTGCGTTTGTCGGGGTAAATGACGAGGCTCTCACCCTCTGTCTTAATGTTTTCGCCGTGCGTCGTACTGTTTTCGGCCATGGACCCACCTCCGAGTGCTGCTGAAGCCTAGCGAGCAACCACAAACGCAGGTTCCCCACTGGATGCCCCGTTTCCTGCTGAACGGCAGTCGCTTCATCGCCGCAGCATAATTGGTCCAGCCGTTCTTTAGGCAGTTCGACAAACTTGGCATGGGCGCATCTGCTGGCGATCTCCGCCCAGAGCGGCAAGGCTTCACAGGCGGGAATACCAGCGCCGGTACTTGTCTCTAAAACCCAGCCGAAGGCGGCTTTGGCTTGTCTCGGGCCGCCGAGGAAGAAGGGGCGCACGCGAGTCACATCGCTGAACCTCAGCATCCAGCGACGCCGCAGGACAGTATCACGAACCTCCAGCGTTTCGCCTTGGAGGCGGTACGAGAATATGAGCACCCAGCACGACCTCGCAAGGCGCGGGAAGAGGGAGAATACGGCAGCCACAAAGAGCAATCCAGCGCAAAGCGGTGGCACAAGTAGCCATCCCTGGTAGCCGGGATCACCGGAGCGGAAGTGTGTCTATGTGTCCCATAAAAAGTAAAGGCTGCCAGCGCATTCTAGGATGGTCATCAAGACTCCAAGAATTGCAAGCATACGCAGGAACCACGGGTAGCCAACCCAGCCTGAGTCCACATCTGAGCGAGTTCGGTTGTCCATCAAGAAATAAGACACGGCGACGCAGGAAAGGTTGCAGTTGCTGAGATGCCGGCACTCATCACGGCGTCACGTTCGCATTACGGCATCACATCTGCATTCCGGCGCTCCACTTCTGCCAGCGCTTGCCGGACTCCATCCCAGTTTGTATGGCGCAGCGGCTGGGCCAGCGCACTGGCAAAGGCGGTTGCACGCTGCCGATGCTCCTGCCTCAGTGCGTTCCAGTCGAGACGAACGTCCGGGCGCGGCCAATCGTCACGAACAGCGTCCACACGCTTCGCCATCGCCTGGATCAGCCGCACGTCAAAGGAACGCACTTCGGCGACAAACTCTGTCGCCAAAAGTTCGCTCTCGCCCGAAGTATTCGCCCAGACCGGCAGCCCTTCCAACTGAAGTGTGGTGTTGTCCCACCGGATATGGACGCAGTCACCTTCCCGCCAGAACCAGATCGCAGACCCGACGCTGAGATAGCCTGTGTCTAGTCTCCGCTCCCCCCACCACGCGGTCGCGTTGCCAAAGAACTCCCACGAGTCGTCCTCTACTGCGTCCATCCAAATGTGCGCCCTGTCCGACCACCGCTGCCACGCCGCCCAACTCTCCCAGGCCCCGCCGGGCTGGATGTAAGATACCACATCTTCGGGAACGGGTTCCAGCACGGACGGTAGCATTCCCAGGATGTCTTCCCAGAGCCGCACGACGTAGTAGTTCACATGCGGATCGTGGCGTGCGTCAGGATACTCCCGCGCCCACTGTTCCAGCAGCGGTTCACTGTAGCGCAGCAGTTCCACGCCGCCGACTTCCAGCCAGTCGCAGCCGTCTGTCAGGCCAAACCAATGCTGATGCTTCTCGTTGCCGCGAGACGGCGTGACCCAGGGCGCAATTTCGGCGACGGGAGTAAGTTGAAACTCAAATAGCATGGTTATTTTGTCTCGAAGTAATACACACCCGGCTTGACCAACTGCACCACGGAGTAAGTTTCTCCGTTTGGAAGGCGCTGGCCCAGCACGGGCTTTCCGGCTTCGTTTGGGATGAACAGCAGGCCGGATGTGTTGTTGGCAAGACCAAGAGCGATCACTTCGGTCTCGCCGGGCGTGGGCCGCAGAACAGCGGCGACGAGCAAGGGCTGGAACGCGCCGTACAGCCCGTCGAATGCAGACTTGGGAACATGGATGGTGTCCAGATACGCCTGCGGCGACTGGTACGACTTCCACTGCCCTGACGGCACGAAGCCCATGACGGGCGACGGAATGGCTTCCTTCGTTTGGTCCATCATCGTGAACGTATCGTTGACCCGGTACTCGTCCTGAAAACCGCAATGGGCCAGCAGCGTGATCTGCGGCACCGCGTTAAAGCGCTTTACGAATGCCTCAATCTGCGGCAGTTCCTTCGTCAGCCGCTGCCTGCGCCCTTCGACGTGTCCGGGCGCATCCACAAATGGCTTGCCCAATCCCTGCGCCAGTTCATCCGGCATCTTGGACGCCGCTGCGGCGATGCCCAGATGGAAAAATCGCAGCCGTGACGCTTCCGCCGGCGACGTGGCCTTTGTCACCTGAAGATCCAGCGGCCCGAATTGGCAGAGCGCCGTGATGAAGGCTTTCGTGTCGCCCTGCGTGACATGCTCGCAGTAGTCCTGCAAGTCTGGGATCAGCGCCACGAACTCCTTTTCTGCACGCGGAACGGGGAACCCATCCGCAGCACTACCGCTTTGCGCCGAGACGCGCTGGCAGAGCAATCCTATCGCTGTAATGACAGCGAACGCCCAAATCGCCGCACAGAAGCCCGGCATTCGTGTTCTTGAGTTCGAATGTTTTGAAGTTGTTTGCACTGTCATCACTGTTTTCCTTGTGCTACGAAGGCTTTGGACCGGCTATCGCCACCATCCGGGTTCCAGCCAGGCGGAAAAGACGCGTGCACCGGCACCAGCAGCCGGAAAGGGTGAACCTCTATGCTCTCCTTGAGCCAGACCTGAAATGTGACCGTCTTCAGGTGGCGCGGCAGCGGCGTCGGCGGCACCTGGAAAAGTCCTTCCCGGCGCGGCAGATGTGAATAGTCCGGCGGGACAGTCGACGACACGATCAGGCGAAACTGCGAACTGCTGTTCTTGAGGAGCGTTGCCGCACTGACTCCTCCCACATTGCTTCCTCTCGGCAGCACCAGTGCCGCTGTGTTCAGAAGCGGATGCGAACTGTCCCACTCAGACTTCAGCAGACCGGACGCATTCGGCGGCGCGGCTTCCACATCGGCATCCAGCGGGGCGTGTTCCTGAGATTGAACTCTCGGCGGCAGGTGCCACGCCAGAAGCAGTTCGGCGCTGCCGCTGTCAAAGCGCCAGCTGGGCGCGTAAACCGGTGCAGGCGACTGATCGCGGACGCCGGGCCGCGCGTTCAGCACCGAGACGGAGATGCCGGAGGGGGTTGTTTCTGTTTCCGGGTGCTGCCAGACAATGCGGTCACCCCCAAAGCCCGCGTCATGGACGACATCGGCGTCATGGAAGGTGAGCGTTTCTGCCCGGTGGCGGGCGCGGATCATGTCCCCCTTGATCTCAACCCAATGCTGCTGGCCCGGATACGCCGCCCCAATTTGCCAGTCGTGTGTCACCCAGGACTCATTCGGCGGCAGGTTCTGCGGATTGTACACCGGGAAGACCTGCATCGGCATGAGCGTAGAAAGTTTGGGCAGCGGAAGCGAGGAACTCCACTGCGGCGTCACGCGGTTGATCCTGACCATCCAGTCCTGCTGATAGAAGTTATGGGAGGCGTTATGCGCCGAGAGCAGAAAGCGAATGGAAGGGATGCCTGTCCATCCGTGGCCGTCAGCGTTGGAAGGCTCGTCGTAAGTCCATCCATCTTTGGCATCGCGCTCCGGGTGCCTGTTCCAGAAGTCCGGGTTGCCGGAAAAATCTTCCGCCTCCGCAGCAGCAGCGTGGATCGTGATCGGGCCAGCCTGAGCGGTCACGACAGGGGGCTGGGCATTGCCGCCGTTCCGCACCGAAGGCGGAATGGCCGCGATCCGCCAGGAGGCTCCGCCGCCGATTGCATTGCGCCGCGTGACCGTCACCTGGAACTGCCGTGTCGCCGCGTTGTAGCCGACGGGAATTTGGACGAACACAGTTGTTCGGTTGACGATCTGGCAGACGAGGGGGAGAGGCCGCCCAAGCGGCCTGCCCTCAACCGAAAGTGGCTGGGCGGTGACGGCGAACGGCAGCGTTAAGCGGCTGGGCATCAGGGTCACAGCCAACTGCTGCGAGCCATGAGGGGAGGCTGCTGTTCGCGTGTCTATGACTTCATAGGGGCGCTGTCCTTTGGGAAGCGAGGAGTATCCATCAGCCCCTGCCCATCCCACTGAGTAGCCTGCTGGAAGCGTCTCGTCTGCCACAAGAGTGGCCTGACCGATAGGATTGGTGTGGCGCTGATGATCAACAGGAAATGTGAGGACCCGGTATCCGACCCCGCCGAGGACGTTAATCCACAGCCCAGTTCCCTCAGACAATGCCATCACCGGCTGATTCGTCCCAGGCAGGTCTGACGCTTGCGGAGCGACGACTTCCGGCGGCGGCGTCAGGAACCCGAAGCGCTGGGACAGGGGCGTCACGGCGATCAGCGAGAATGGCCCCTGCATCGGCTGACGATTTGGGGGCCTGGCCGACGGATGGACTGGGGTTTGGGCCAGCACATGATGCCCAGCGGCATTGGGTACGCCGTGAAACCTGACGATCGCAAGTACAGGCAGTAACAGGAGAGGAAGCAGCGCGAGGCTGGCAGCCTTTCGACTTGTGACGGAGGGGTTCATAACGTCTTCAGTCTCCTTAAGATCGGTTTGTCAAATTGGCTTTCTTATTCAGACCTACGAAAGCCGCGAATGTTTCGTACTCAAATCTTAGGGTGCTTTCGGCACATCCCATGCCAGCACATCCGAGTTGTTCTGAACGATGCCATAAATCGTTTTCCCGCTTGCATCGAAAGCCAGCCAGCGCACCGGAAGATTGACCTGTCCGTAAGTACCGAGATCCTGCGTGTTCAGGCGGCCAATTTGTGCCACCGGCAGAAATGTTCGGAGCGAGTACAGGTACAGGGAGCCGTCGTTGCGGGCGGCGGCAAGGAGCCGGTCATCCGGCGAGAAGGCAAGTCGCGGGGGACTTCCATAGCCATTGGAGACGAACGAAACGTCTGTGCTTGTGTTCACCGGGCGCATTCCGGACATCTGCCCGATTTTGCGGCCTGTGGCAACGTCAAAGAGGAGAGCGCTGCCCCGCTCGTCAGCCACGGCCAGCAGCCTGCCATCAGGAGAAAACGCCGGCTGACCAAGCGCACTGAAGGAATACGCGGGGTAGGCGTTCCGGTGCGTCGCCAGCAGTGTCCGGACAACGCGGCCGGTCCGTGTGTCCCGCAGTTCCATCATCCCCTCCGCCGTCATCTCATCCACCGTCTTGCCAGCCTCGGTCTTGTGTTGAATGCCGTTCCATAACACAGCAAGAAGATTGCCATCCGGGGAGGCTTCTGCCGCGCCAAGTTGATACTCCTGCCCCTGGATAATTTCGGCTCCCGGAACAACTGTCTTTGTGCTGACCATCTGCCCGGCGGCATTCCAGCGGGTCAGGAGGACAGGGCCACCGCCAAAAACGCCGACCGACACGACCGAGAAGGGCTGCCCTGCTCCATCCAGCCAGACCGGGCAACCCGCCTGAGCCGAACGAAAGTCTTTTGTTCGCGCAGAGACGCTTGGTGCAGCGGTGTGTCCTGAAGCAAGATCAAGCGTCCAGACGCCCCACTGCGAGGATTCGGCCAGCAGACCGCCGTCTGGGGAGATACCAAGGCGGCTCCCCGTCCCCCTTCCAGCGGCAGCCTTGACCATCAGTACGTCCCGGCCCGGTCGTAAGACCTGCACTGCGCGTCCGTCTGAGGCAGTATCCGCGCCGCCGCTTGCCGCAACGCCGCCACCCGGCAGTGTTACCGCGTCCAGAACGCTCGGCTCATAGGGGGTACTGCCGCTGAAAGAAAGCACAGTGCGCCCGCTGTCTACCGAAACCGAAGCGGGAGGCACAGAAACACCCGGCTGAGAAAGATTGTAAAAGCGCAGCAATCCGCTACGGGAGGCCGAAACGAACCGGTGTCCATCAGGAGATACAGCCAGCCGGTCGTCGCCGAACATCGCACTTGAAACCGGCTGGCTTAACGCGTCCGTTCCAGAGTTCAGCCGGACGACGCGCTTCCCGCTTTCCAGGTCGAAGACATCCCAGCCGGTTACGCCATGCTGATCCGAGACCACAGAAGCCATGAACCGACCGTCGGCAGAATAGGACTCCAGCGTCGAGGGGAACGAGCGCAACAGCCGTGTTCCGTCAGGTGAACGCACCTGGATCACCGAGCGCTGGCTCTGGCCGATCCCTGTTTCGCCTGCCACCACGAGAGCGGCGTTGGGGAGGCTGTAAATCCAGCGAGCGCGGGACAGGCCGGTTGGAACAACCGTATGCCGAAGTGACGGCAGGGTCCAGAACTGCAAGTCACTATCCCAGCCGCTGCCGACGACCGTGCTGCCGTCATGCGAGACTTGAAGGGCGGCGAGCGGCGGCAGAGGGAGGACGGAAGTCAGGCCCGGCACGCGCAATACCCTGGCAGGATGGGCGACATCTCCCGGCCGGCGCGGCATCCGGGTGGGCTGGTCCTCCCCTGGCAGGCAGAGGAAATGGCCGTCGTGGGAGAATCGCGCCTCGGGATAATCGTTCACTGGAAATGTTCCCAGGATGCGGCCCGAAGCCACTTCAACCAGCCGGCCTACCGCCGGAGTGCGGCCCATGTCAAGCGGGTGGTTGATAGGGAGATCATCGGTGGTCACCATCAAAGAGAGGTCCGGCAGAACGTCGAGAATGCGTCCGGTCCACTGCCGGAGCGCCTTGCCGGTGTTTGCATCACGTAGGGTGCAGAGGGTCGGCTGCGCCGAGTGGAAGTCCACTTCTAAAAAGCGCTGCCCGTCTACAGAAAGCCGCGCCTGCCCCCCACCCGGCTATTGCCGAACAACCTGCCCAGTGACTGGATCACGGAACGTCACCAGATGATCTTCTTGGTCCACAGTCATCAGCAGGCGGCCATCACGGGAGAACTGGGCTTCGCCAACGTCACCCGGCGATTGGACAAACAACACCGGCGACAAGCCCGATGAAGTCATGCGCCAGCGGACGAAGAAGAATATTCCGACGCAGGCCGCAAGCATGATGAGTAGCCCCATCCGCCGAGGCGGAGAAAATTTGTGCATCTTTGACTCTTCTCTCCGTTTTCGGTGGCATTCTTCATGTGCTCGATAGGTTCAGTATAACGGGAATGCGGAGACTCGTCAACAGCATATCAGAACAACCACTTCACTCACCAGCCAAATGCCTGCGCGTGCCAATTGATTGCTTTCTTGTTCTTGTTGAGGCGTGGCTTGAAGACTCGGCAAAATCAAGCCCCCCAGGGTACATCGGAATTCGCAAAATGGGAACCCGCGTTGGGTAAATCCCCGTTGACACCCCGATCTTGTCGCTTCCACTGTTTACTAACTCTCCTACCCAACTTTGTCTGCGGCATGATCTTGTTTTTGCGGGTCACTCAGGGGAGCGCATCATCAAGATAAACTTTGCCAGTGTCTTTCAGATTATGTGCAAGGCGTCAAGGTCAATGTTCTCTTCTTTCATCACAAACTCGTACACGACAAGGCCAACATTGAGGATCTCTGGCTCCGCGACGATGTCCCCAACGATGCCCTAGAAGATCTTGAAGTCGCTCACAGCCAGTTCTCCGAGGGGGCCGACAGATTTAGCCAGCGCGCCTCGCAGGCTGAACTTTCGGTACGACCACCACACAAAACCACAAATATCGCAAAGAAACTTCTAAGAAGAAGGACTTCCAATCCCTAAGTGCGAATAGAATGGCACTCTGCTGTGGCAGATAGGAGTGCCGATGAACTACCTGGAATGGAACGATGCAATTGCGGCCCGTTTTTTTCGACCAGAGATGGCTGACCGTCGCGTTTTTCTCGCGGTGACGGACGATGACATCAAGAACATTGGGAAAGAGAATGGCGTTGGTAAAGAAGACTTTCTTCGAGCCGTTCGCAAAGGCCCGCCGTGGACTCACTTTGAATACAACATCTGTCGCAAAGCAACGCTTACAAATAACGGTTGGCGCGAGCGCAAATTACCCTACCCACCCTACATTGGGTTCCTCGCGGTTTTTATCCTAGCCGCCGCCGGAACAGATGGCTTCAATGCGAATGATTACTACGGGCCTCTTTCCGCCCTGTTAGATCAAAGGGTCGGCTTGAGCCAGTTCGAGCCAATGGACAAGTTGTGGCGCGATTTGCATATATGGGGTCGTCGCGACAAAGGCGATGAATTGGGTGTTTTTCGTGCTGGCATTCCATTAGGCAATGCCTTTGTTAACGTCGGCCTGCCCCGATCTCAGACACTTTTGCTGTCTACTGAACGAGCCGCACTGCCGCGCTTTTTTGCAGACAAGCATCTCGATCCAACCTCCTTGCCGACAGAAACAGCAATGCTTCGGGCCTTGAGAAACGCACCATTCTTGCGTAGTTCAACGTGCCTACTGCTTGGAAAAAACGACGCCTCCAGTAGTGAATTACAGTCATCACTTGTCGAATTCGTCCTTGACGAGTTGCAAGCGTGGGATGGGACAGTAGAGGAACTTGCAGAAAACATTTCGAGGGACGCACGTTCTATTGGAACGTCTGCCGTTCTGCGATTGTGCCTTACGTTCAACTTGCTTGCAAAACGCGCTGATGCCACTGTTCGCTTCAAAGCCAACCTTAGTTTCCCCGATGGAGCGCTCAATTTGAAGGACTCCTCTGGGTCGGTATGGCTGGGCCGAGAGTCCCAAGACGGCTGGTCACGTCCTTTGTCGCGTTTAGATAAAGATAACCGTAAAGTTGTTCTTGATGCTTCGACGCTTCAATGGAATTGTGGTCAACAATTTCGAGATACTGAACTTGGCTGGCGTGTCTCTCTGGCTCCTGCGACTGTTCGCTTGTTCCTGCCTGGGGGTCGGGAGGGGCTTCAAGATTCATGGGTCGAAGCCGCTCGACTTGTCCCTGGATGCTCGTTCTGCGTCGCCTGCTACGCTGATCAACGTCACACAATCGAAGCCTGGGGCAGCGCTTCTTGTGAAAACTTCCAGGAAATGGCGCTCGCCGGTTTACCGCCCGGCTGGATGCTGTTCTATGCGAAAAATGCAAGGGCATCGCATCCGCATCTGGATCTGCTGAAGTTTTCAACTCGCCGGCGTCTGGTTTTGGTCGGCGGCATCAAAGCCGAAAGTCGGCATTCTTTTTTCCACTTCGACCCGCCCGCGATCATGCTCGACGGCGGGGATGGCACGGAAACGATTACATGCTCTGAAAGCCCGCTAACCGGCGATGAAGATGGCCTCTGGAAGTTCTCGGACAAGGCTCCGCTACAAACACCTCTTCATGTCACCTGTGCTGCCGAAACACTGACATTGACTCTGCTGCCGACTGAACTCCGCTTGGAATATGACGCACCGGCGTTGGATCAGTGGGGAGCGCTGACAAAGGGCAATGGCCTCGTCCGGGGGATCGAGGCACCGGAAGAGGGATTGAGTCCACCCCCCCTTGACATCCCGACTCACTACAGCGGCCACATTGTGTTCTTGGGACGCCGCGCCGGAGAAGTGGCAGACTGGCCCGGAGATTCGCTGCCGGACAAGTGGCAGCCGGTTTGGGCCATTGTAAAAATTCGTAAAGACGAATGGCGGGCGCATTTTATAGGAACGGCATCAAGCCGTGATGTCATGCACCAAAGCAAGCAGGGAAACTGGAAAAAGTGGCGCGAAATCTGTCTTCGTAGAAAAACCGAAGCCGTTGGCATCAAAAGTGTGCGCGACTTTTGGGCACAGTGCTGTAAAGAATCAAACCAACTATGAGTGATAAGTTACTGGAAGTAATTTCGACGCGCGGCCATATGCCTTTGAAGGACTTCAATGTAGCGTTCGACCGACTTGTACCGCTGTCAGAGGAGCGCGATCGGTCATTCGCGCGGCGTGACGCGTTATATGCCTTTGATGCTTTGGGCCATTGCGAAAAAGATTGGAGCCGACAGCGCCTTTTTGCCTGTCGTCCCGTCCTAGCACGCTTACCCGCTGCTGGCTGTCCCCGCGTGGTGCTCACCGGAGCACGCACCGCGCAAACCGTCGTAGACTTGAAGACCTTTGCGAAGAACAACCCTAATGCGACTTACCTTTCGTGTTTTCCACAGTCCGAAGGGTTACCTGATGTGGTAACGGTAGAAGCCGCCGATGAGGCAATGCTAACTCAATGCGCCGCCTCCTGTCGTCTGCCGATTTCGGGTGAACTGCCAGCCGCCTGGACGCTGGCAAATGCCTCCGGCAGTCTTACTGATTATGAAGCCACACTCGATTGGAAGATTGATGCGCCGCTCAACTGGCAGCAACGTGTTTTCGATCCACACACCTTCTTCTTCCGGCGTGCTGACGATCCCTATAGTGTTGAACTGTTTGATAGAGTCCCGCGATTGACAGAACACATCAACCCGACCACGCAACACCGTGACTGCCGCTGGACCAAAGAGGGCTTTTATGCTATGATAGCCCGCGACTGGGGCCGCTGGCTTGCCTTGAACATGTCGAATGAAAAGGCACTTCAGTACGATGCACGTCGGCAGCGCCTCGCCGCCCCTTTTTCCGTGCCGCTGCCACGCCTTCTTGCACGGGCGGCCACTTTGTGTTCTGGACAAGCATCCTACACAGACATTGCCACTAAGAGAAACGTGTACGATTCTGTACCTGCTTCGCTTGCCGAACTCATCGCCCGCAAATGCGGCCAAACCTACAAGCCTGCATCATTGGAAAGGCCATCCGACCATGCTTGACCCCGTCGGCGCATTCGACGCCATCCGTGATGATTTTTTGCTTTATCTCAAGACCGCATTTGGCACCCGCTTCGCCGATATTGAGGACGATCGTGCGACGCTGCTGGAACAGCCCGGTGCCTTGTCCCAAGAATTATGGCTGGAGACGCTACCGACTTACCTCTCCAGCGGGAAAACGATTGATGAACTGGACGCTGCGGACTTACCGGGCCTTGATGAACCACAACGAAAAGCATTTGCCGAGTTCGCAAGGTTAGGCTTGTTCCCGTCAGGGAGGCAACTGCACACCCATCAGAAACGAATGCTCACCGATGCCCTAGAAAGGAAGCATTGCGTCGTGACAGCCGGCACCGGCTCCGGCAAAACTGAAAGTTTTCTATTGCCACTGATGGCAAGCCTGACCCGCGAACTTGGCTCGTGGCCGAAACCTGATGCCGCACCGCCCAAACTTAACAACTGGTGGAATGACCACGCCTACCTCGCAGAATGCAAGGCGGATAAGAAAAGCCCGCGCATCCCGCAGCGGCGTCATGAAACACGTCCGGCGGCTGTCCGGGCGATGATTTTGTACCCAATGAATGCTCTAGTCGAAGATCAGTTGACGCGGCTGCGTTTGGCTCTCGACTCTGATGTAGTGCGAACTTGGTTTGATACTCATGCACAGGGAAATTGCATCACCTTCGGTCGGTACAACGGTGAGACTCCGGTTCCGGGCAATGAGTCGAATGGAGGCAAACTAGATCAGGCCCGCATTGAGAGACTTGCTGAAGCGTTGCGTCAAATGGACATCAGTTCGGAGGCTGCTTCTGCAAAAGCCTATGATTTGCAAGAGGAAGCAAAATACCTGTTGGGGCAAGGCCAGCAGAAAAAAGCCAGCGATCTAATCGCTAAAGCCCGAGAACTTGTCGCGTTCTTTCCGCGCCTTGACGGTGCGGAGATGCGTTCCCGCTGGGATATGCAGGAGACGCCGCCGGATATTTTGATTTCCAACTTTTCGATGCTGGGCATTATGCTGATGCGCGGCACAGATGCTCCGATATTTGACACCACTCGCCTCTGGCTTCAGGCTGACCCATCAAACGTCTTTCATCTCATCATTGACGAATTGCATCTTTATCGCGGCACGGCAGGGGCAGAAGTCGCTTATCTTGTAAGACTTTTGCTTAACCGCCTCGGCCTCTCACCAACGCACCCGCAATTACAGATACTTGCATCAAGTGCATCTCTTCCTGAAGATAATCCAGAAAGTGACCGGTTTTTGGAGCAGTTCTTCGGCACGCCAGATGTAAAAATCATTCCAGGCAGACTCACCTCTTCACCTCAAAACCCTTCTGGTTTCCTCACGCCGGAACCTTTCGTTAATTTTGACGGCACCGCTGAGAATGCCCTTGACCTCGTCGGTCCTCCGCTGGAGTTCAATGCACGTCTTCGCAATGCCTGCACTCGACCTGCTCCTCTGTCGAAGTTCGCGCGTTCTTTGTTCGGCGAAGAACCGAGTGAAGCAAGGGCTTTACAAGCAGCACGTGGCGTTCTGAAGGCGCGTGGACTTCTCACTGATGTCCCAAACTTACCATCCTTCAGGCTTCACGCTTTCTTTCGCAATGTTGAAGGTCTTTGGGCTTCGACGCGGGGCAAAGGCGACCGGCCTGTAGGACAACTATTTTCCAATCCCCAAATCACCGATGATGCAGGCCACCGCATCTTGGAATTGCTGCGCTGTGACCAATGCGGCACCGTGTTCTTCGGTGGCAGCCGTTTGGCGCTCGGCAACGGCGGGTTCGAGATGCTTGCGACTGATCCCGACATCGAGCACATCCCGGATCGTCAAGCATCGCGGTTGGTTACCAACCGCCGTTATCCAGATTACGCCGTCTTCTGGCCGCAGAGCAATCAGTTAAAGCATGAGGATGTCAAATCTTGGGGCATTCCCAGCATCCCGGTGGCAATTCTGAGGATGGATTGGAAGAAAGCGAGTTTGAGCACACGAACAGGCGAGGTTTCCTTAACGCATGAGAGGGCTGAGGATGAACCTGATCTTTGGATAGTCGGCTATGTGTTTGACGTAAATAATTCGTCTGCCTTCGAGAAACTTGGGGCGCTTCCTGGTGTCTGTCCGGCTTGTGCCGCTGATTATACTCGCCGCCCACTGCTGTCACCTGTCCGTGCTTTCCGTACTGGTTTTTCCAAAGTCAGCGAAGTGCTTACCGGCGAACTGTTCCAACAACTTCCTATTGCTGACCGTAAACTGGTTGTCTTTTCCGATAGTCGTGAAGACGCAGCCCAAATTGCAAACGGCGTAGAGCGAAACCACTACCGGACACTGATCCGGGAGTTGGCTGCCGATGAACTCACGAGTTTAGCCATTGGTGAACCGGCACTACTGCATGTGATTGAGACCGGCCGAGAAAGCAGTGAGGCGGCTGAGTATGAGCGACGCTCACCAAACGCAAGGAAAGCGTTAGAGAATGATGCTCAGTTGGCAGGTGCATCTTCGTCGCTAGACATGCAGGCCGCTGTTCGGCGGGCGCTCGAAGATCTCTCGCGGGCTGCGCGGCAACGGTTAGACGAGATCAAAACGCGCGGGCAAAATCGCGTGGTTCCTATCAGAAAACTACTGCCGCAGATTGGTCAGGATTGCGGACCATTGGTAAGACACCTTCTTGAAATGGGTGTCAATCCGGCTGGCAACGACCTAGATGTGCAAGAATTGTTTTGGGATGGGCGATGGCATCGGTGGACAGAGTTGTTTGATATGTCCGCTTTTCAGTGGCAAGAGAACCTGCCCAAAGATGCGGAGCGGGCAACAACAAAGATCGGTCAGGGCCTTGTCGAAGCGCTGTGCGAACTATTTTTTGCCCGGCAATACTTCAATTTCGAGGCAATGGGTTTGGGCTGGCTGCAACTTACTCTAACCGATGCACAGTGGGAAAAACACACAAGCGCCATTGGGATTCAACGAGTGCAACTAGAGCAAATGTGTGCGGCACTTATACGGATGCTGGGCTACCGATACCGTCACGAAGCCTCAAATTATCCGCAGGATGATTGGCCCATGTACAATATCGCACAGAAAAGCATAAAAGAATACTTTCGCGCCGCCGTCTCAAAACTTGGTCTTCCCGAAGCGCGGATTGGAAACGCTGTGTGGGATGTCTTTGGTGAAGCCGGCCAGCCCAACGGAAAGTTATCCGTTCGGCTTTTGCAGGCACATGTGAGCATTGCATCGTCGCCCGTCTGGCAGTGCCGGACATGCCGCCAGGTTCATCTTCACCCGGCAATGGGTGTCTGCACCAATTGTGCTGCCTCCCTCCCTCCCGAGCCGCAGACGACTTGCGGCGCGATTTGGGACAACAACCAACTCAGTTATAATGTCGCTCGCCATCGTGCTCCAATCCGTCTGCATTGTGAAGAATTGACGGCTCAAACCGACAACCAGCCAGAACGTCAGCGGTTTTTTCGAGATGTTTTTCTCGACATTCCAAATCAGTCGCGAAAGACCGTTCCCGTTGTGGATGCAATAGACGTGTTGAGCGTTACAACAACGATGGAAGTAGGTGTAGACATAGGTAACCTCCAAGCCGTCATGCTTGCGAATATGCCTCCAATGCGTTTCAACTATCAGCAGCGTGTTGGGCGGGCAGGACGACGCGGCCAGCCGTTTGCAGTAGTCTTGACTCTCTGCCGTGGTCGCAGCCATGATGAGTACTACTTCCGTGTGCCGGAAAAGATAATTGCAGACTCACCGCGGGTTCCATTTTTAACAATGAAACAGGAACGTATACAAAAGCGCATGCTCGCCAAAGAGTGCCTGAAGAGAGCCTTCCAAAGCGCAGGGGTCACCGCAGCCGACGGTCCAAGCAAACCGCCAGACACGCACGGCGAGTTTGGCCGTGTCTCGGACTGGCCGATCCACCGACCGAAAGTGACAGAGTGGCTGAACAATGCGGTTTCAGAGCAAAACGAAGTCATGACGGCTTTGCTCGGCGGGCCGGATCCAGCGCTCCGTCTTTGGCTGGCGGAAGGGCTTCCAAAAGTAATAGACGCGGCCGTTGAGCAAAGTCGCCTTCCTGGAGTTGGGTTGGCAGAGCGTCTCGCGGAAGCAGCAATTCTTCCCATGTACGGGATGCCGACACGGACACGCGCTCTTTATCATGGTCTTGGAATCAGAGGAGAGACCGAGGAGATAGACCGCGATCTGGAACTTGCAATCACAGAATTTGCGCCGGGCGCACAAAAAACAAAAGACAAAGTTGTTTATACGTCGATCGGGTTTACTGCGCCGCTAATTTACACCGGTGGCTGGCGTCCCTCAAGTGAAGATCCATTGCCAATCCGTTACTGGTTGATCAAATGTGAAGATTGCGGCACAGTCGAAACATGCAACATAAAGCCCCTCGCCGGCGGATGCCGTGAATGCGGCAAAGAATGTCAGCCAATTCAAATTGTTACTCCTGCCGCGTTCCGTACACATCTAGGCCAAGGGGATGATGCTAAAGAAGACGGTGTGTACTCACGCGCCTCGCCTGCCCTTTTTGAAGATATAGGCGAGTCTGTTCCTAGAAACGAGGGGAACGCTGAGTTGAAGTTCTCCGACGACGCGCGTGTGTGGCGTGTCAACGACAATGGAGGTGATCTATTCATCGGGAACATTGGGCAACCAAACATGCCAAACGCGAAACATAGAGATCTGCCTGGACAATGGATAGTACAAAAAGATGCCAAGCCTAATGGCAACCCAATGGAATCTTTGGCACTCGCGGCTGGGAAAACCACGGAGGTGCTTCGGATTACGCCTATCTCAGTTCCGCAAGGGCTAACGCTTGATCCAGGCGCTCAAAAGAGCGCGGTTAAGGGTGCTTTGTACTCGGCGGCTTTTCTGCTGAGACGAGTTTTCAGTGAACGTATGGACATTGATCCTGATGAAATCGAAGTTGCCAACATTCTGAGGCTGAAGCAAGACGGTGCATCAAGGAAAGGGCAGATTATTCTGAACGATCGGTTGCCCAATGGCGCTGGCTTCGTTGCAAGACTTTCCCATCAGTTTGCTGATGTCTTGGAAAGCATTTGCAACCCAACCGAGGGAACCTACGCCGCGAGTATTCTGGGAGACGCGCATCGCCATTGTGATATGGCTTGCCCAGCGTGCTTGAACTCGTATGGCAATATGGCCTATCACGGCCTCACGGACTGGCGTCTAGCCTTCTCCGTACTTCGTCTTCTGTTCGACGAGAAATATCGCGCTGGCTTGGACGGAAATTTCTTGTTGCCTGAACTCGTCGGGTGGCCCGCGCTTGCCACCCGGTTGCGCGATACTTTTTGCGAGACATTTTGCGCCGATGCGGGAGGGCAGAGCACGACTCTCGGCGGCCTTCCTGCCGTCAGTCTTCCACAAATGACGCTTCTCGTCACGCATCCACTCTGGGATGCCCATTCTCCGCAAGGCATTTTGGCCGACGCAGCGGCTCAAGCAGATACGCCGATTCGTGTACTGGATACATTCAATCTGCTGCGCCGTCCAGCATGGTGTCATCAGAACTTGGAGCAAATGGTATGAAGCCCCATCAAGTGCCTACGGTGCCCTTACAGCCCTTGAAGACAATCTCACCGAGTGCTTTTAGTGCCTTGAATGCCTGTCCTCTACGCGCTGTTTGGGCTGCACATTCGCCTCCCTTGCTGCCGCGCTCTGCAAAGACACGGCTCGGCACCGTGGTTCATCATTTGTGGGAAGCCGCCGCAAGCGGAAAAATTACGGACGAAGCAGCGTTCGACAAAGCATGGCGAGTAGAGATTGACGCTCAAGAAACAGACATGTTGCGGGACTGGAAAGAAGCACATCTTGTCCCGCTGAACCTGTCGGTTCCCGATCTGGAAGTGCGCCGCCTGCGCTGCCGGCGCCAGTTGACCGGCTGGCGTTCTGGAACAGGACGTACAACCTATCGGGCAGAGCAAATGGTCACTGATGCGACCGGCACTGTCAAGGGACGCATTGACGTTGTCTCGGTGGATGCTAATGGAGCGCACTTGATTGACTTGAAGACCGGCGAAGTCGTTGATGCAGCCGGAGCCATTAAAGAAGAGTATCTGACACAACTAAAACTGTACGCCGCGTTGTATCATGAGACGAATGGGAATTGGCCTGCATCATTGGCTCTGCGGACGGCGGATGGTCGAGAATGGACCTTGAACTGGACGCCCGCAGAGTGCTGTGCTTTGCTTTTGGAAGCGGTAGAAATCCACGCCCGGATCAACACTGCAATTGAGCAGGGTCCACAAGGAGAAACGCTGGCGAAACCTGATCCAGTCGCCTGCCAATATTGCCCGTTTCGCCCCGCCTGTTCATACTACTGGCAGAGGCGTCAGAATGCCCCCGGAAAAGAATGGCCTATGGATGCTCGTGGCCGCGTTGAGAACCTGACGCGACTGGGAAACGGCCGGTGGAAGTTGTGCCTTGTGAACGAATTGGAAACAGTTCACATTCGTGGCCTGTCGCCCACACGGCAAACATTTCTGAGAGAAAATCTCGCCGAAGTGGCTTTCTACAGCCTGCGATGCGAAAGCACCGGGCAATACACAGAAGGGTCCTTAACGACGGGATACTGCGGAGATACGACCAAAGGCGGGTACAAGTAGACCATCCGGCCGAGTAGATCAAAAGCATCAAAGGGCAAAGATGTACAGTCCATGACTTTTTAGCCCGTCGCGCCGTGTGTCACCATTACGACACGACGCCGCATAACGCGCCGGGGCTTGATGATGTCATAGTCAAGTTCAATCGGTGGAAAAGTGTGCGTGGTCAGCAGCGGTGGGTTTATTGCGATAACTTCTGCCCCCGCTCCCAATTGAGACCTTGTTACGAACTTTAGACCGTAGCCTTCTGGCATTGGCAACAATTCCATTGAGGCGCGGTCTTTTTCTTTGACATCCACACGCACTACGAACGCCGCCGCGATCTCCTGCCGCTCCTCCTCTGTCCCCTCGTCCCACAGCGCCAGCATCTCTGACCAGACTTCCTGAACCTGCGAACCCGTGGGTCGCTTAACCGTCGCTACTTCAATATCCGGTAGTGGTTCTAGATAGTTGAAGGGATACTGGCAGACATGGAACCTTCTTTGCCTGCCTGCCCTGCTTGCGGCAACCTGCATGTCAGTTTGTTCGGTCACCAGAGCGGCAAACAACGCTACCGCTGCCGCGAGTGCCAGAAGACTTGGCGAGACAACCCGCAGCCTCACGGTACCGACCCGCGCCGCAAGGCGCTGATCTTAGCGGCCTACCACGAACGGATGTCCATGGAACGGATGTCCATGCGGGGGTTGGCCCGCACGTTTGGCGTATCGCGCAACACAGTCAGCCTTTGGCTAAAAAAAAGCGAGCCTTCTTCCGTCCCTGAGCCAGACGCTGGTTCCCGCGCAGGTGGGGGACGTGCTGGAACTTGATGAACTCTGGTCGTTCGTGAAGTTCCGCAAGAACAAGCGCGGGGTGTGGCTGGCCCAGTGCCGACGAACACGCCAAATCGTCGCCTACTGCACTGGCAGACCTGGAAGGTGCCGTCGGCGACCGCAGTGAAGCCACCTGCCGCCTGCTGCTGCACTGGCAGACCTGGAAGGTGGGAGCGTGTCCCACCCTCATACAAGCGCGGCTTGCTGTACACGGATTTCTGGTCGGCTTATGCTGAGGTTCTGCCCAAAGGACAGCATCGAGCGACAGGCAAAGGTGCGGGCCAAACCTGCCGCCCCAATAAAGCCCCACATTGAGCGCTTTAACGGCATCTTGCGCCAGCGACTAGCACGCTTCGTGCGGCGGACGCTTTCGTTTTCTAAGTGCGATGAGATGCACGAGATTTGCCTGCTTTTGTTTTTGCACCAGCACAACAGACACATCCAAATCATCTTAAACAACTAAGTGAGTATCACTACCACCGTCTCGTACCTAAGTGATCGGCTCGCTTGGTACGGCTCCGGCAGGAAAGAGAGGTTAGAAACCGGGTACGCCCTGCTCGGCGCGGTGGAGAAACTTTCGGAAGAAGACATCCGGCGGCAGATGGAAACTAACCTGTTCGGAACCCTTGCTGTGACGTGGGCGCTTGTCCCGGCCATGCGCGAGCGGTGTGCCGGTCACATCGTCAACATTACGTCGGACGGCGGCTTCGTCGGCGGCGCGGACTGGGGCATCTACTGCGCGTCGAAGTTCGGAGTAGAAGGTTTTTCGGACTGCCTCTCTTTGGAACTCGCCCCGCTCGGCATTCGGGTGATGATCGTCGAACCGGGCGCGTTTCGGACAAGTCTCGGCAGCAGCGGAACAACGGGGAGTAAGAACCCAATCTCGGATTACGACGCCTCTGTTGGAAAGACGCGGGCATGGCGTGAGGGAAGTGCGGGCAAAGAAGACGACGATCCGAGGAAGGCTGCCCAGGCGATCATTCAAGCGGGTGAAGCGCAAGATTCGCCCGCCTACCCCGTCTTAGGCAAGGACGCTGTTGCAGCGGTTCGGGAAAATCTCTCTTTCATGGCCGCCGAGTTGGACAAGTGGGAGGCGATTTCGCTGGCTACGGATTTCGAGGAATAGCCCTCGTTTCTCGCGTTTCGTTTCTCGTGCTTCCAAGCGGCAGCGACGACAGCAGCAGGGAGATGTTTCCTCCCGCACTTCATCCTCTGTCAAAAAAGGATTTCAATTTTTGCGCGGGATGCGCGAAACCTCAAAATCGGGAAACTGAATGGGTAGGTAGTTCGCAACAACGAGGCGACCCGCTCTTTTTGGCCCCAGTTGGGACTTTGTTACGAACAATAAACGCCGACAACCACATCAGATGGTTGTCGGCGTTCATTGTTTTCGGCATCCATTGTTTGCTGATACTGAAAACTAAGAGTTATTAGAAGTCATGTGCAGCGAGTCAAAGGTTTATTCCCAGCTCAGGCTGCCAGCCGATTGGTACTCAGTCACGCGGGTCTCGAAGAAGTTTTTTTCTTTGCCTAAATCCATTGTTTCGCTCATCCACGGGAAAGGGTTAGACGAACTGTACTGGGCCGGCAAACCAATTCGCTCTAGTCGGCGATCTGCAATGTGCTGGACGTACTGACGGAACAGGCCGCTGTTCAGGCCGAGAATGCCCTGCGGCAAACAGTCGGCAGCATAAGCCACCTCAAGTTCTACGGCATCACCAATTAAAGTGATCATGCGCTGCTGGAACTCTGCCGTCCAAAGATGTGGGTTTTCCTGCTTGATCCCGTTGATTAAATCAATGCCGAAGTTCAGGTGCGTGCTTTCGTCACGCAGGATATACTGGAACTGCTCCCCAATGCCGGTCATGCGGTTTTGCCGCTGGAACGACAAAATCATCACGAAGCCGGTGTAAAAGAAGATGCCTTCCATGATCAAATAGTAGCCGACCAGATTTTCCAAAAACTTTTGCGCCCCAGCAAAAGTCTCCGTGGTGAAGTGGGGATCGAGCAGTGCGGCAGTAAGTTCCATCTCAAAGGCGTCCTTGCGGGCAATCGCCGGCACCTCATGGTACATATTGAAGACGGCTTTCTCGTCAAGCCCTAGACTGTCCACAATATAGAGAAAAGTATGCGTGTGGACAGCTTCCTCGAAGGCTTGGCGCAGCAAATACTGGCGGCATTCGGCGTTCGTGATATGCTTGAAGATTGCCAGCACTAAATTGTTGCCGACGAGACTTTCCGCCGTCGAGAAAAAGCCGAGATTTCGCAGAATGACCCGGCGCTCTCCCTCGGTCAGTTCCTGGCCGCGCCAAGTAGCAATGTCTTTGCCCATCGAAACTTCGGTCGGCATCCAGTGGTTCGCGCAGCCGTTGACATAGTGCTCCCAGGCCCAGTCATATTTTAGCGGCATGAGCTGATTCACATCCACTTGGCGAGCGTTGATCAGCCGCTTGGCGGCCTGAGACTTGTCTGCTGCGGGAGCAGCTTTGTTCGCTCCCATAAGTTTTTCGATAGCTAACATAGAAGTTGTTCCCCTGTTATTGTTCCCGTGCCTTGCGGCTAGTTCTACCCTTGAGCCGAAGAGATCGTCCCGCTCTGACTCTGCTCAACGCGGGCGGCGCGGGCGGAGGCAATAAGATGGCGCATGGCCGGTCTGACCTCATCCCATTGCCGCGTTTTCAGACCACAATCCGGGTTCACCCATAGACGCTCCGGAGCAATGATCCTGGAATAGCTCCGTAAGAGAGCGCTCATTTCTTCTTCGGAGGGGACACGCGGAGAGTGGATGTCCCATACGCCGGGTCCGATGGCGTTGGGATATTGGAACTGCGCGAACGCCCCCAACAGCTCCGCCTGCGAGCGGGCGGTTTCCATAGAGATCACGTCTGCATCGAGATCAGCAATGCTTCGAATGATGTCGTTGAACTCGCAGTAGCACATATGCGTGTGGATCTGCGTCTCGTCACGAACGCCGGACGAGGCAAGACGGAACGCCGCGACGGCCCACTCTAGATACTCGCCCCAGTCGGCGCGGCGCAGCGGCAGCCCTTCTCGCAACGCCGGCTCGTCGATCTGAATGATGCTGATCCCCGCTGCTTCGAGGTCGCGTACTTCATCACGCAGGGCCAGCGCAATCTGGTGCGTCGTCACGCTCCGGGGCTGGTCGTCGCGCACGAAGCTCCATTGTAGGATCGTAACCGGTCCGGTGAGCATGCCCTTCATCGGACGATCCGTGAGTGACTGCGCGAACTTCGACCAGCGCACGGTCATCGGCCTTGGCCGGGCGACATCGCCAAAGATAATCGGCGGCTTGACGCATCGCGAGCCGTAGCTCTGCACCCAGCCGTTCTGCGTGAAGGCGAAGCCGGAGAACTGCTCGCCGAAATACTCCACCATGTCGTTGCGCTCGAACTCGCCGTGAACAAGCACATCGACCCCGATCTCTTCCTGCCAATGCACGGCGTCACGTGTCTGCCGCTCCAGGAAGGCGTCGTAGTCTTCCTGGGACAACTCGCCCGATTTGCAGCGGGCGCGTGCTGAACGGACATCGGCGGTCTGCGGGAATGAGCCGATGGTTGTTGTGGGGAACAGCGGCAGGCGGAGATGCTCCTGCTGCTTGTCCAGACGCGCCGGGAACGGGCTACGTCGGCGCAGGTCCTCGGCGGTGACACCGTTCAGCCGTGCCTGGACGGCAGCGTTGTGGATGCGCTCGCTCCGGCGGCGGGAGTCGATGGCGGCCTCATTTTCACGAAGCGACGCTTGCAGCGCGGGATCGGATAAAGGACGGTCTGCCGAGACGAGTTGGGCCAGCGTCTTCACTTCGTCAAGCTTCTCCTCGGAGAACGCCAGCCAGCGCCTGGTGTCAGGATCGAGACGTTTCTCGTGTTGGAGCGAATACGGCGTGTGCAGCAGGGAGCAGGATGGCGACACCAGCATCCTATCGGCACCAATTCGGTCGTGCGCGTCGTGGAGAACAGCGAGCGACTCTTCAAAGTTATTGCGCCAGATATTGCGCCCATCCACGATGCCGATGGACAGCAGCGAGTCACTAGACAGCGCGGCGCAAATGGGCGCGACTTCCTGGGGTGCACGCACTGCATCAACATGCAGGCCCCGAACGGGCAACCGGCAGGCTAACTGTAAGTTGTCGCGAAGGTCGCCGAAGTAGGTCGCCAGGAGAAGCTTGGGAGTGTCGGCTGCGGACAGGGCCTCGTAGGCTGCCATGTACCAGCTCTTCTTCCGCTCACTCAAGTCGAGGCAGAGGCACGGCTCGTCGATCTGCACCCACTCTGCGCCGGCTTCCTTCATCGCGCGGAGCTGCTCCAAGTAGACCGGCAAAAGGCTCCGCAGCAAGGTCTCCTTAACGAGATCCTGTTCTGAATCCAGTGCCTGCACCTTGCCGAGCAGCAGGAACGAGACCGGTCCGAGCAGCACGGGCACGGTTCTGATGCCGAGCGCGAGGGCCTCACGGAGTTCGTCCAGCGGCTTGGCCGACGACAGGCTAAATGCCTGATCCGGCGCGAACTCCGGAACGAGATAGTGGTAGTTGGTGTCGAACCACTTGGTCATCTCCAGAGCGGCGACACCCTCTGTAGCGCGGTTTTCCGTATCAAGACCGCGTGCCATGAGGAAGTAGGCGTCGAGATCGGCTTGGGGGGCATCGTTCGACCGAAATCGATGCGGGATCGCCCCGACAAGGACGCTTGTGTCCAGCACCTGGTCATAGAAGCTGAAATCGTTGGAAGGTATGAAGTCGATCCCGGCGTCGCGCTGCACAGTCCAGTGCGCCTTACGCAGCGCGGCGGCGGTTTCGAGGAGTTCCTTCTGAGACGAGTGTCCGTGCCAATAGGCTTCAAGCGCCTTCTTCAATTCCCGCTTGGCTCCGATGCGTGGGTATCCGAGATTGTGTGTTTTGACTAACATTTTGCTTTCTCTCACTAAGGCGTAGCATCCGCGCTGTTCGCGGCTGGTAATTGGATCGGTTATTGGCAGGCTTCACAGGCTTCGCCCAAATTGCAGGCAGCGCTCTCCGGCATACGCTCTATGGTGATCTCGCTCGATGCGCTCTTGTTCTTCATCCAGCGTGGCTGTACGCCAAAGCGGTTAATGTCCAGCGTGGACTTTTCAACCTGGGTTGCGGCCAAAGTTCGCAGGTAGTAGGTTGTTTTCAAGCCTTTGTGCCAGGCAAGAAAATACATCTCACCCAGCTTTTTGCCGCTCGGTTGGGCAAGGTAGAGATTTAGAGACTGCCCCATGTCAATCCACTTTTGACGGCGGGCAGCGCACTCGATCAGCCACTCTGGTGCGATCTCGAAAGCAGTGCGGTAGCAGTCTTTGAGATCAACAGGAATGCGCTCAATTTGGGAGAGCGTACCGTCGTGATACTTGATCTCGGCCTGCATGTCGGCGTCCCAGAGGCCAAGCGCTTTTAGACGCTCGACGAGGGATGTATTGACCTGTGTGAAGTCGCCTGACAGGTTGCTCTTGACGTAAAGGTTTTTGTAGGTCGGCTCGATGGATTGCGTCACGCCAATGATGTTGGAGATTGTTGCAGTAGGCGCAATGGCAAGCACGTTGCTGTTACGCATCCCGTGCTGCCGGATCGCCTCCCGAACCGGCGTCCAGTCGAGGCTTACCGCGCGGTCTACGTCAAGCGGCAAGCCGCGCTGGGCGTCTACGAAAGCCAGTGTGTCCAGCGGCAGCAGGCCCCGGTCCCATTTAGAGCCGGGGAAAGTCGGGTACGCCCCGCGCTCCTGGGCAAGCTCTGCCGAGGCTGACAGGGCATAGTACGAAATTGCTTCCATGCTTCGGTCGGCAAAATCCGCTGCTTCTACACTCGCATAGCTGAGTCCCAACGTATACAGGGCATCTTGAAAACCCATCAGCCCCAGTCCGACAGGGCGATGCCGCAGGTTGGCGGTCCGCGCCTCGGAAGTCGGGTAGAAGTTCAGGTCAATCACGTTGTCGAGCATCCGCACGGCGGTCTTGATGGTTGCTTGGAGGCGCTGCGAGTCCAATCCCTGCGGCGTCACATGCGCGGCCAAGTTGATCGAGCCGAGGTTGCAAACGGCTGTTTCCTCCTGCGAGTTGTTCAGCAATATCTCGGTACAGAGGTTGGAGTTATGAACTACCCCCACATGGTCCTGAGACGAGCGGAGGTTGGACGGGTCTTTCCACGTCATCCACGGATGCCCGGTCTCAAAGAGCATGGAAAGCATCCTGCGCCACAGGTCCACAGCAGGAAGCCGCTTGAAGAGCTTGATTTCACCCGCCTCGGTTTGGCGCTCGTATTCCTGATAACGGGCATCAAAGGCTTTCCCATAGAGGTCATGCAGATCAGGCACGTCGCTGGGACTAAACAGCGTCCATTCTTCCCCCGACTGAACACGCTTCATAAAGAGGTCCGGTATCCAATTCGCGGTGTTCATATCGTGGGTGCGTCGCCGGTCGTCGCCGGTATTTTTCCGCAGTTCCAAGAACTCCTCGACATCCAGGTGCCACGTTTCCAGGTAGGCGCAAACCGCGCCCTTGCGTTTGCCGCCCTGGTTGACGGCGACAGCGGTGTCATTGGCGACTTTTAGGAACGGGATGATGCCCTGACTTTTCCCAGAAGTTCCTTTAATGGCCGCGCCGAGCGACCGAACCTGCGTCCAGTCGTTGCCCAGACCGCCCGCCCATTTGGATAGCAGAGCGTTGTCTTTGATGCACTTGAAAATCGTGCCTAAATCATCCCCGACAGTGGAAAGATAGCAGGAAGAAAGCTGGGAATGCCGCGTTCCGGCGTTGAAAAGCGTGGGCGTTGCCGGCGTGAACAGAAATTGGGAGATTAGATGATAAAACTCAGTGGCGCGTTCTTCTTTGTCTTCCTCGCCAAGAGCGACGCCCATTGCCACGCGCATCCAAAAAATCTGCGGAAGCTCAATCCGCGTTCCGTCTACTTGCAGCAAGTATCGGTCATAAAGAGTTTGCAAGCCAAGATAAGCAAACAAATCATCGCGTTCCGGGCAAAGAGCCAGGGCAAGTCGGGGCAGATCGAAAGAAAGCATTGCCGGGTCCAGCAGCTCCGCTTGAACCGCCCGCTGAACATACTGCGAAAAATACTCTTGGTAGGCTTCCGAGGACTGAGCGGCAGGCTTGGGCTGTCCTGTTGCTTCCAGGCGAAGCTGACCCAGCAGGAGCCGTGCCGCGACAAATGTGTAGGCGGGTTCTTCCTCGATCTGAGCGCGGGCTGCCATGATGGTAGATTGCGTAATTTCTGCCTGCGAGATGCCATCATAAAGGGAGTTCAGCGTGGCGGCAAAAAGCGACTCAGCCTGCACATCAGTTCCTAAGCCGGCACAAGCCTCCTCCACTGTTGCCCGCAATGCCGCCGTATCCAGATCAGCCTCGCTGCCATCCGCGCGTCGAAAACGCAGAACAGTAGCGCCACGCTGCTGTGCGTGCTGCTCTCGGTACAAAACGTAACGGCGAGCAACGCGGTTCTCACCGCCGAGCATCAAAACGCGCTCGACTTCATCCTGTATCTGCTCGACTTGAAGCGGCATGGACAGCGCCTCAGCTTGAGTGGCGCACCACGCGGTCACTGCTTCGGTGAAGCCTTCAACTTTGGCTTGAGCGGCTACGGGAAGAGGGGCAGCAACGGGCAGGCCCAGTTCGGCGCGGAAGGCTTTCTCGATAGCAGTATGAATACGCAGGCCATCAAAAGAAGTAAGCAGGCCGTTACGCTTCTGAACTTGAAGAGCGAGCGCACAAGCAAAGTTGGAGAGAGGAGAATCAAGAACAGCGGACATAAAATTGGGTTCCTTTCATAACAGCGTCAGACCTAAAACTCGAATTGCCCGCTCCGGTCAGAAGCAGGCAGATCAGTCTAGGCATCACGAGCGTTACTCAAAGGAAGCCAGACGAACCAATGCCCTTTCATGCGGAGGGAAGATGGCGCTAGTTTCGTAAGTGGGCATTCGGACTTTGGCAGTGCCTTTTCAGGACACGACGCCTTACCGTTGCGCGACAGTGCTGGATTTTCACCAGACTTTCCCCAATGTTGCAGCCACACCACGACGGTGCAGCCTCACGAAACACAATATATTGTTGTAATCTGTCTCCATATTAGCAGATATAGAAACTTCTGTCAAGAGGTGACAAAATAAATTATTTTTTAGATCAGTCTTGACAGTGAGGAGACCCGCTCTGGTTCAGGCATTGTTATGAACTTCTGTTCTGCTTTTGACTTGTCGCATTCTAGGTGCCCGCAACAGTTGACTGTCGAAGGCAATGCCGCTGTAATTGTTAGCACCACACGAGTTAGCCGCTCTTTTTAGATCCAGTTGGGACTTTGTTACGAACAATAGACGCCGACAATCATAGCACATGGTTGTCGGCTCTTTTTTGTATGCCACCAAACAGCAACAGCGGCCTTTTTGAGTTTTAGTCCAAGCAATTCTCCCTGTACCCCCACTTCTGCGAAAAAGGGTTCCGCTCTCTACACACACGGAACTTGACGCAAAAATTGGTGGAAGCACCTCTCTTGATGTTAGTGGTCTTACACCGAACCGCAGGGCGTTGAGGCTTGGTGTTGAGCCGAATGGACACTGGTAAGGCAGTTTCAGCGTCCCATCGTCTCAATTGCTTTTCCGACAAACCCTAGCGCTCGCCTCATCGCGCTCAGGGACAAACCCCTTCATTCTTCGCTTCCTTTGTGCGGCGGTAATAGGCCGCCGCCTTTGCCTGTCTTCCACATTTTTCTACGCTACACCACCGCCGCTTATGGTTTTTCGTCGTGTCATAGAAGAGGCGGATACATCCAACCCCATCACACTGTTTGAGTAACGAGTGATCAGCATGGCAAAGAAAATCCGCCGTGTCCTGTGCAATAACTGGAATCCAGTCGTACATTTTGTCGGTGTCGAACTGCGCTTCTTGAGTGAATCTTCCTTCTTCATCATATCTCAGAGTTAAATAAGCCGGGTTTCCGTGCAAGACGCTATTTAACCTTTCAATGGAAGCGGAAGGAACAGGTTGTCCGGCAATTAACGCTTCCATAATCGGGCGTAGAAAGGCGCGTAGCTCAACGGTTTGTTGCCGAGCCGATCTTCCGTTATCGCCTTCTTGCCATTGCCTTGACAGCCTCTCCGACGCTTCCGGTGAAATCAGATTCGCTGCTACTAACCACTGCCGCAACTGATTCGGTGTACTGATCAAATCAACTATCCCCCTCGGCTTACGAACCTGAGTGTTCAAGAAGTTAAGACAAATCCTTCCACCAACTATTACGAAGGAACCACACTCCGCTTCCAGCTTCATCTGTTTTACCTCTTCTCCTAAAAGAATTATTATACTATCAAAATAAGCCTTGACAAGTATCATTTTTTCAGTCATACTATCGAACAACTACTTTGGTAGTATAAACAGCAAAGGAGACTTCCTAGCAAAGTGAAAAGCCTGATAGTGAAAAGCCTGATCACGCCACTTGGCATCGCGTTTGCCGCGTCGCTCGCGATTCCGGCAAGCGCCCAAGAAAGGGGGCGAACAATTCTGCCAGAACACTCCGCCCGGTTGCAGGCAAGCGCAACACACGGGGCAGCAACGACATTTCACACCACCACAGTGGACGGCATGAAAATCTTTTACCGTGAGGCAGGCGATCCGAGCAAGCCGACGATCCTGCTCCTGCACGGTTTCCCTGCCTCCTCCCACATGTTCCGCGATTTGATGCCACTCCTTGCGGGACGGTTTCACCTGATTGCACCCGACTACCCCGGCTTTGGATATAGCGACGCGCCCGCCCCGGAGGTCTTTACCCCGACCTTTGACAGTCTAGCGACGGTCATGGAGCATTTTGTTGAGGCGCAAAAGCTCTCCAAGTTCAGCCTCTATATGCAGGATTTCGGTGGCCCGGTCGGGTTTCGCCTTGCCGTGAGGCACCCGGAGTGGATCAAAGCCCTGATTATTCAGAACGCGAACGCTTATGATGAAGGGCTTGCCCCGGCGATCCGAGAAGGCAACCTGCGCCGTGCGACAATGCCTTCAACGGAAGCAGAAATGAGCTTTGAGCTGGGGCCAGGACTAGCCCATTTGCTTTACCAGAATGGGGCAAGAAAACCCAACGCCATGAACCCCGACGCCTGGACAACAGACCTCTGGTGCATGGGACAGCCGGGACATCGGCGCATCGGCGCGGCTCTCATCAACAACTACCATACAAACATGGAGCAGTATGCCCAGTGGCAGGATTATCTTCGGAAGCGGCAGCCACGAACGCTTGTCGTCTGGGGCAAGGGCGACCCGGTTTTTCTTCCTGCGGGTGCGACGGCTTACAAGAAAGACCTGAAAAATGTTGAGGTGCATCTGCTCGACACCAGCCACTTCGCACTCGAAGAAGACGCGACGACGGTTGCCGATGACATCACTGCGTTCCTTGCAAAGAACTAGAAAAAGGGAAATCTACCATGCTACAAACTATTCCCGGTGAAGCCATTCTTGCCCAGATGAACTGGCGTTATGGCACTAAAGCCTTTGATCCCGACCGGCACATCCCCGCCTCGGACTGGAATGGGGCCTGGAAAAGCATGACCGCATTCCGACGAGCAAGAGGATTAACATGAGCAAGGACGCTCAATGAAACGCACTCTTTAGCCGCGCTTCGGTGTAGCGCGGGCCGCTTCACCCCCACAGCTAAATCTGACAAATGGGGTCTCCCATGACCCGACGGGCAGTACCTGACGATACAGCGGCGCTTATTACGCGGACTTTGGCTACCGGATTGTTAGCGGCAGGCCAGACCGAAGTTTTGGACAAGTGGGAAGCGATCTTGCTTGCTACGGATTTCGGGGAATAGCCATCGGTCCTCGTGTTTCGTCTCTCTAGCTTTCAGGCAATAGCAGGGAGGATATTTCCTCCCGCACTTCTTCTGTCGAAAAAGGATTTCAAGTTTTGCGTGGGATGCGTGAGACCTCAAAATCGGGAAATGAGATGGGTGGATAGTTCGTAACAACGTACACCCCCGCTCTTTTTAGTCCCGGATAGGATGTTGTTGCGAACTATGGAAGCCGAAGATCACAATATGTGATTTTCGGCTTTTACTGTTTTATGATACCAAGACATAGAAGTTATTACGAGGCGTGGTCAGTTGGTCAGAGACACATTTCAACTCAGGCTGGCCTCTCATTGGTACTTAGTTACGCGAGTTTCGGAAAAGTTTTTTTGGCTAAATTCATTGTTTCGCTCATCCACGAAAGCTCAATTTTTACCGAACCTTTCCCAATGTTGCAGACACACCACGACGATGCAGCCTCATGAAACACAATATGCTGTTATAATCTGCTACTATGTTAGCGGATATAGAAGCTGATGCTAAAAGGCAACAGAATAGATAGGAGTTACGCAGTTGGAGAGTGAAACGGCGTCAGCGAGCCAGCAAAATTACTCTCAAATTAACTTCAACTGCGTAACTCCTAATAGATTGTTTTTCAAATCAGTCTTGACAGTTTGTACAAAGGCCGTTATAATGCAGTTAATTGAAGAAACCGCTGGGGGTGCCGGAAACGCTGATCGTTTTTGGCTGAGAGGCGCATTGCGCTAACCCCAAGAACCTGATCCGGGTCATACCGGCGTAGGAAAGCGGAGGATGAGTTTGTTTTGCCTGCACTTCTTGTGCCTGTCAAGGCCGCTGTCCCCACTTTCGGGGCAGCGGCCTTTTTCAGTCTTTAGCCAACTGCACAAGGAGAAACACATGGCATCAACGGATTTAGCTTCCGGTACTCATACCACTTCCGGCGACTACCGCTTTCCCGCTTCGCGCAAGGTCTACACGCCGGGCCGTCTTTACCCAGACTTGCGCGTTCCGCATCGAGAGATCACCCTGTCCCCTACGCACATTCACAACAGCGACCGAATTGAAGAAAATGCGCCGCTGCGCGTGTACGACACAAGTGGTCCCTACACCGACCCAGAGATCGCCGTTGATGTGCGCTCTGGCCTGAGCGCCTTGCGTCAGAGCTGGATTGAGGGCCGGCAGAGTGCGGCTTACGGCAAGTCCCAGCCAAGCTACCGACCTGTCCCCGGCCACTCGGACCCCGCCCTCCTCATGCCGCCGCACCGCTTGGCACTGCGGGGAAGCGGGCTGGTGACACAGTTCCAGCAGGCGCGGGCCGGCATCATCACACCAGAAATGGAATACATCGCCATTCGTGAGAGCCAGGGGCGGGACCGCTCCACTGCTGTCGGTCAGCATCCCGGCCACTCCTTCAATGCCGCCATTCCCGAAGTGGTCACACCGGAGTTTGTCCGCGAAGAAGTAGCGCGTGGCCGGGCGATCATTCCCATCAACATCAATCACCCGGAATGCGAGCCGATGATTATTGGCCGAAACTTCCTGGTCAAGATCAACGCCAACATCGGCAACTCCGCTGTCACGTCCTCGGTGGGAGAAGAAGTCGAGAAGATGACCTGGGCGACGCTGTGGGGCGCAGATACCGTCATGGACCTTTCTACCGGCAAGAACATCCATGAGACCCGCGAATGGATTTTGCGGAACTCCCCTGTCCCGATTGGCACAGTGCCTCTTTACCAGGCGTTAGAGAAGGTCAACGGCAAGGCGGAAGAGCTGACCTGGGAAATCTACCGCGACACGCTGATCGAGCAGGCCGAGCAAGGCGTGGACTATTTTACGGTCCATGCCGGCGTTCTTCTGCGCTACGTTCCCATGACGGCAAAGCGCATGACCGGAATTGTCTCACGCGGCGGCTCGATCATGGCGAAGTGGTGTTTATCTCATCATAAGGAGAGCTTTCTGTATACGCATTTCCGCGAGATTTGCGAGATCATGCAGGCGTATGATGTGTCGTTTAGCCTGGGCGACGGCCTGCGCCCCGGCTCGCTCGCAGATGCCAATGATGAGGCTCAGTTTGCCGAGCTGAAAACTCAGGGGGAGCTGAACCATGTCGCCTGGGAGCATGGAGTCCAGGTGATGAACGAAGGTCCCGGTCATATCCCGATGCACATGATCAAGGAAAACATGGACAAGCAGCTTGAGTGGTGCAAGGAAGCGCCGTTCTACACGCTCGGCCCATTGACAACAGACATTGCGCCTGGCTACGACCACATCACGAGCGCCATCGGCGCGGCGATGATCGGCTGGTACGGCTGCGCCATGCTCTGCTATGTGACGCCCAAAGAGCATCTGGGCCTGCCCAACAAGAAAGACGTGAAAGACGGCGTGATCGCCTACAAGATCGCCGCCCACGCCGCCGATCTCGCCAAAGGGCATCCCGGCGCACAAGCCTGGGACGATGCCATCTCCAAGTCCCGCTTCGAGTTCCGCTGGGAGGACCAGTTCAATCTGGCCCTGGACCCGCAGACGGCGCGGGAGTTCCACGACGAGACTTTGCCGCAGGAGAACGCCAAAGTCGCGCACTTCTGCTCGATGTGCGGCCCGCACTTCTGCTCGATGAAGATCAGCCAGGACGTGCGAAACTACGCCGCCAGCCTTACGGTCATTAAAGAGGAAGTCGAGTTCAAAGAGGAAGTCGAAGCGGGTTTGGAAGAAAAGGCGCGTGAGTTCCGGGAGCAGGGCAGCGAAATCTACCAGTAAGGAAGAGGCTTATGGCAATCATGGAAGCGCTTGCGGCAGTTCCGCAGGCTCAAAACGAAGACTTGCTGAGTATCGGTGGGAAAACTTTCCGTTCCCGCCTGATGCTCGGCACCGGCAAGTATCGAAACGGCGTGGAAATGAACGCGGCTTTGGAAGCCTCCGGCTGCGAGATCGTCACCGTCGCGCTGCGGCGCATTGATCTGGACGCGCCGACGCGCAGCATCTTGGACGAGATTGACTGGAAGAAGTACCACATCCTGCCCAACACAGCGGGAGCGCGAACTGCCGAGGAAGCGGTGCGGACGGCCCGGATGGCACGGGCAATGGGGCTTTCCGACTGGATCAAGGTCGAGGTCATCCCAGACCCGAAGTACCTGCTGCCTGATCCCATCGGCACGTTCGAGGCTTGCAAGGTACTCGTAGACGAAGGCTTTGTTGTTCTGCCCTACATCAACGCAGACCCGGCTCTCGCCTTGCGCTTGCAGGAAATCGGGACACACACTGTCATGCCGCTGGCGTCTCCTATCGGCAGCGGCCAGGGGTTAAAGACGCGAGAGCAGATCAAGATTATCATTGAGCAGGCGCGGGTGCCGGTGGTCGTGGATGCCGGAATTGGCGTTCCTTCCGAGGCAGCGGCGGCAATGGAGCTTGGCGCGGATTGCTGCCTCATCAACACTGCTATCGCCCGCGCTGCAAGTCCAGCAGTGATGGGCGAAGCAATGCGCCTGGGCATTGAAGCGGGCCGCAAAGCCTACCAAGCAGGCCGGATGCCGGTTCTGGCCTACGCCAGCGCCAGCAGCCCGACCGAAGGCGTAGTACGGTGAAGAGAGTAGTGCAATGAAGCCAGTTTTACCTGTACCCTGCCTGATGCTGGTAACGGAGCCGTGGGCGCTTTTGCCGCAGATCATTCGTCAGGCTGTTTCCGGTGGGGTGGATGTCGTGCAGTGGCGCGACAAAGACACGCCTAAAGCGGCATTGCGGGAACAGGCAGAAGCGATGCGTTCTGCGATGCCGGCTCCGAAGTTACTGATGACTAACCACGCCGGGAAAATGCAGAAGGCTGAGGATCGGAACTTGATGCAGGCTGATGGCTTGCATCTGCCGGAGTCAGGCCAGTCGGTTTCCGAAGTCCGGCAGATCGTCGGGCCGGACCTCTTGATTGGCTGCTCGGTGCATTCCGTGGAGGGTGCTAAGAAGGCGGCAGATGAAGGCGCGGATTACTTGCTGGCTGGGACGACCTTTGCGTCGCAGAGCCACCCCGAAGTCGTTCCGAGGGGCTGGGTTCTGCTTGCCGAGATTGCCGCTGTGGTTGACTTGCCGCTCCTTGCTATCGGCGGGATCACGCCGCAAAATCTTGGGCTGTGCCTGGATGCCGGTACGGTAGGCGTAGCAGTGCTGTCGCCGATCATGCAGGCATCTGATCCGCGAAAGGCAGCCCAAGCCTATCGAACAGCATTAGACGAAGCATGGAGTAAAAGACAATGACATTGACGATCAATGGCGAGGCCCGCGCAACAGAGGCCGCGACAATTTCTGAGTTTCTTGCCGCAATCAACCTCCCCTTGCAGATGGTGGTCGTAGAGCATAATGGCGAGATTGTTCCGCGAGAGC
>JAABUQ010001822.1_pt1 | contig 44031 bp, 31 predicted proteins | sample 5560001 | NCBI WGS metagenome assembly JAABUQ01 (sample SAMN10711888, study PRJNA513371) | rock metagenome | isolation source: Antarctica rocks | place: Antarctica: Victoria Land, Finger Mt nord | collected 2015-12-18 | reverse complement strand
TGCGCGCGCCCCCCCCCCCCCCCCCCACCCTACATCATTTGACATTTCAATTCCACGAATCGATTGAACCAGCCGGGCCTCCTCCCCCTGGCTTGTGGGCCGACTCCGGTTTACGCTCGGACCGTGCCCGGGTCGGCTCCTCCCCGATCGGGCTTGGCGAGATCGGCCGAGGGCATTCCGGGGGGTGTTCGATGATCCGAGCGATGATCGCGGCGGTCGGCCTGATCGCGGGGGGGGCGGCGTGGGCCGCAGCCCAGTCGGGGTACAAGCTCCCTCCGCCCGAGGTGGTCAAGATCCTCGACGCCCCCCCGACTCCCACCGTCTCCGTCAGCCCGACCCGGGACGCCTTCGCCCTGGTCGAGGCCGAAGGGTACCCGCCGATCCGCCAGCTCGCCCGGCCGATCCTCAGGCTGGCGGGCGTCCGGATCGACCCCGGGATGGGGGCCCAGCAGCGCCTGACCCGCGACACCGGGATCACGATCGACTCGGTCGACGGCAAGCGTCGGACCGCCATCAAGCTCCCCGAGGGGGCCCGGGTCGGCGCGCCGACCTGGTCGCCCGACGGGTCGAAGCTCGCCTTCGCCCGCGACCTCGAAGACGGCGTCGAGCTCTGGGTGGCCGACTCCCGGACCGGCCAGGGCCGGGCGATCCCCGGCCTCAGGCTCGTCGACATCCTGGCCCGCCCGTTCGCCTGGGTCGACGGCGGCAGGACGCTCCTGGTCCACCGGGTCCCGCCGGCCCGAGGCCCCGCGCCCCCCGCGCCCGACGCCCCCTCGGGGCCGAACATCGAGGAGACGGCCGGCCGGGTCGCGCAGGTGGCGACGTATCAGGACCTGCTCAAGAGCCCCCGCGACGAGGAGCTGTTCGCCCACTACGCGACCAGCCAGCTCGCCCGGGTCGACGCCGAGGCCGGCACCGTCGCGCCGGTCGGCGAAGCCGGCCTGATCGCCGGGGCCGAGCCCTCGCCCGACGGCAAGTACCTCCTGGTCACGACCCTGAAGCCGCCGTTCTCGTACCGGGTGCCGTACCCGAGCTTCGCCCGGACCGTCTCGGTGCTCGACGCCGGGGGTAAGCTCGTCCGGACGATCGCCGACCTGCCGATCTCCGACGACACCCCGCGCCAGGGGTCCCGCGCGGCCCCCGGGCGGTCGACTGGCAGCCCCTGGTCGACGCCAGGCTCGTCTAGGCCGAGGCCCTCGACGGCGGCGACCCGACCCGCTTCGACTGGGCCGACAAGCACGTCAAGAACCGCTCGACCCCCGGCGGGGGCTGATCGGCCCGAGGGTGGGCGAACCATAGGCAACAACGATGGCCCGGGTAGGCGATCGATCTTCGACTCGCCAGGAGGGACCCCCTACAATGAGGGGCGACGGGGCGGACCGGCGTGCGAGCCGCCACGCCCACTTCTTCTCTTCCGGGATGGGATACCCTCGATGGACGGACGCAAGACCCTGACGACGGCCGACGGGATGCCGGTCGGCGATAATCAGAACTCCCTGACGGCCGGGCCGCGCGGGCCGCTCCTGATGCAGGACTTCCACCTGCTCGAGAAGATGGCCCACTTCAACCGCGAGCGGATCCCCGAGCGCGTCGTCCACGCCAAGGGGGCCGGGGCGTTCGGCCGGTTCACGGTCACGCGCGACATCTCCAAATATACCAGGGCCAAGCTGTTCTCCGAAGTCGGCAAGTCGGTCGAGATGCTCGCCCGGTTCTCCACCGTCGGCGGCGAGAAGGGCTCGGCCGACACCGAGCGCGACCCCCGCGGCTTCGCCCTCAAGTTCTACACCGAGGAGGGGAACTGGGACCTCGTCGGCAACAACACGCCGATCTTCTTCATCCGCGACCCGCTCAAGTTCGGCGACTTCATCCACACCCAGAAGCGCGACCCGCGGACCAACCTGAAGTCGCCCACCATGATGTGGGACTTCTGGTCGCTCAGCCCCGAGTCGCTCCACCAGGTGACGATCCTCTTCGGCGATCGCGGCACGCCCGACGGCTTCCGCCATATGCACGGCTTCGGCAGCCACACCTTCAGCATGATCAACGCCGGGGGGGAACGTTTCTGGGTCAAGTTCCACATGCTCACCCAGCAGGGGATCAAGAACTTCACCCGCGAGGAGGCCGGCAAGATCAAGGGCGAGGACCCCGACTACGCCACCCGCGACCTCTTCGAGTCGATCGAGCGCGGCGAGTTCCCCCGCTGGACCATGTCGATCCAGGTCATGCCCGAGGCCGACGCGGCGAAGACCTCGTACAACCCGTTCGACCTGACCAAGGTCTGGCCGCACTCCGAGTACCCCCTGATCGAGGTCGGCACGATCGAGCTGAACCGGAACCCGGAGAACTACTTCGCCGAGATCGAGTCGGCCGCGTTCAGCCCCAACGCGATCGTCCCGGGGATCTCGTTCAGCCCCGACAAGATGCTCCAGGCCCGCGTCATGTCCTACGCCGACGCCCACCGCTACCGCCTCGGCGTGAATTACCAGCACTTCGCCGTCAACGCCCCGAAGTGCCCGATGGCGACCTACCAGCGCGACGGCGCGGCGGCCGGCTTCCGGCCCGACAACAACGGCGGCCGCTCGCCCAACTACGAGCCCAACAGCTTCGGCGGCCCGGCCGAGGACCCGAGCTACCGCGAGCCGGCCCAGGACCTCGGCCAGGTCGCCTGCGACCGGTTCAACCACCGCGACGGCAACGACGACCACGGCCAGGCCGGCGACCTGTTCCGCCTGATGAACCGCGACGAGCAGGGCCGACTGATCGGCAACATCGTCGACAGCATGCAGCACGTCTCCCGGGAGATCCAGCTCCGCCAGATCTGCCACTTCTTCCGGGCCGACCCCGCCTACGGGATGGGCGTCGCCATGGGCCTGGGCATGGACATGTCGAGCATGGCCGGCATGGTCCCGCAGATGGCCCACGCCTGAGATCGGTCCGCCTGCTCGCCCTGTGGTCGAAAAACCCGACGATGCCCGCTTTATTAGCGGGCATCGTCGCTGCATTTGGCGAGGTCTCGTGTCCAAACCTGATGTCCCGGAATATCTTCGGGGTTGGCGTCAATTTCCCTTCGCCATCCGCCGCTGGTGCTGGCATAATCGGCACAGTGCATGGGATTTCGACGCCGAGACCACAGGGCACCAGTCATGATCGCTGAGGAACCGGCAGGGGCGCCGGCGGACGATCCGGACGAATCGTTCCGCGAATTGATCGCATCAGCCAGGGCGGGCGACCAGGAGGCGGCCAAGCAGATCCACCTGCGCTGGACCCGCCGGCTCATCAAGCTGGCCCGGGTCCGCCTGGGCCGGACCATCGTCGGCAAGGAGGACCCCGAGGACGTGGTCCAGTCGGTCTACCGGAGCTTCTTCCGGCGGTTCCGGACGGGCTCGTATCGGGTCGAGGCGTGGGCCGACGTCTGGGCGTTGCTGGCGACGATCGCCCGCCGCAAGTGCAGCACCCGGCGCGACCGCTACCGGGCCTTCAAGCGCGACGCCCGGCGCGAGCTGCCCTTGATGGAGCAGGACGCCCCCGACGGCGAGCCCACCGCCGAGCAGGCCACGATCCTCGCCGAGACGGTCGAGCGCCTGCTCGGCGACCTCGGCCGCGAGCCCAAGGACCGGACGATCATCGAGATGAGCCTGCAAGGCCACTCGGCGATCGACATCTACGAGCAGATCGGCTGCTCCGAGCGGACCGTCCACCGCCTCCGCAAGCGGGTCCGAGAGCAACTCGAGCGCTGGAACGAGGAGCACGACGCCGGGGCCGACGGCCCGAGGGCGATCAAGGCCTGATCGCCCGCGTCGGTCGCCGACGGCCGGCCGCAAGACGGGTCCGGGCCCGGACGGGGGGTGCCCGAGGCCCCGTCGAACCGACGCCGGGCCGACTCGCCCCTTCCCTGATCGCGCCGGCCTCGCTATCGTACCGCGGGGACGAGGCGGCCGGCGGGCGGGGGGGGCGGCGATGGTCCGGCGGTTCGACGACGCGGTGGTGGGCTCGGGGATCGTCGGCCTGGCGGTCGCCCGGGAGCTGGCCGGGCGGGGGCGCAAGGTCGTCGTCTTCGAGCGCCACGGCCGGGCCCAGGGGGCGTCGGTCCGCAACTTCGGCACGCTCTGGCCGATCGGCCAGCCGGCGGGCGAGGCCCGCGAGATGGCCCTCCGGAGCCTGGAAACCTGGCGCGACCTGATCCCCAGGGTCGGCCTCTGGCACGCCCCCGTCGGGTCGCTCCACCTGGCCAGGCACGACGACGAGGAGCGGGTCCTCGCCGAATTCGCCGAGGGGGCGGCCGGCCAGGGGATCGACTGCGACTTGATCGGCCCGAGGCGGGCCAAGGCGCTCTCGCCCCACGTCCGGGTCGACGGGCTCCGCTCGGCCCTCTTCAGCCCGACCGAGATCTGCGTCGACCCCCGCGAGGTCCTCGCCCGGCTCCCCGGGTTCCTCGGCGAGACCCTCGGCGTCGAGTTCGCCTTCGGCCACGCCGTCACCGGCTTCGACGCCCCGACCGTCCGCGCCGGGGGCTCCGACTGGCACGCCGGGCGGCTCTGGGTCTGCTCCGGCGACGAGTTCGAGGTCCTCTACCCCGAGGCCTTCCGCGCCCAGGGGCTCCGCCGCTGCAAGCTCCAGATGATCCGGTCGAGCCCGCTCGACGAGGGGGGCGCCTTCGGGCCGATCGTCGCCGGCGGGCTGACGCTCCGGCATTACCGGTCGTTCGAAGGGTGCCCTTCCCTCCCCGCGCTCCGGGCCCGGATCGCCGCCGACCACCCCGAGTTCGACCGCTTCGGCATCCACGTCCTGGCCGCCCAGAACGGCCGGGGCGAGGTCGTCATCGGCGACTCGCACGAATACGACGAGGCGATCGAGCCGTTCGACAAGGAGGAGATCGACGCCTTGATCCTCGGCTACCTCGGCACGCTCCTGGAGATCCCGGGCCTCGCGGTCGCCTCGCGGTGGCACGGGATCTACGCCAGGCACCCGACCGCGCCTTACGCCACCTTCGACCCCGCGCCCGAGGCCACCGTGGTCGAGGCGACCAACGGGATCGGCATGACCCTCTCCTTCGCCCTGGCCGGGCGCGCGGTCGGCGAACGCCTGGGGACCCCTTGAATCATGGCCATCGAGCTCGTCGTCTTCGACCTGGCCGGCACCACCGTCGACGACGGTGGGGCCGTCAACCGCTGCCTCAGGGCCGCCCTCCTGGCCGACGGCTTCGCGGCCGAGCCCGACGCCGTCGACGCCGTGATGGGCCTGGCCAAGCCGGTGGCGCTCCGGGCCCTGCTCGGGGCCGAGGCCACCGACGCCCGGGTCGAGCGCGTCCTGGCCGACTTCACCGCCCGGATGACCGCGTTCTACGCCTCCGACCCCTCCGTCGTCGAGATGCCCGGCGCCTCGGACACCTTCCGGGCGCTGAAGCGGGCCGGCGTCGGCGTCGCGCTGGACACCGGCTTCTCGCGCGAGATCGTCCGGGTCCTGCTCGACCGGATGGGCTGGGAGGGCGAGGGCCTGGTCGACGCCAGCGTCACCTCCGACGAGGTCGAGCGCGGCCGGCCCTATCCCGACATGATCCGGGCCCTGATGGGGCGGCTCAAGGTCTCGGCCGCCCACCAGGTCGCCAAGGTGGGCGACACCCCGTCCGACCTCGAAGAGGGGAGCCACGCCGGCTGCGGCCTGATCATCGGCTACACCGGCGGCACCCACACCCGCGCCCAGCTCGCCCGATGGCCGCACACCCACCTCATCGACGCCCTGGCCGACCTGCCCGACCTCGTCTTCCAGGGGTCGACGATCACGCTCTGAACCCCCTGGCCGGGCCGACCTCGAAGGCTCGCGACATCTTCGCGAGCCCGTGCTACCATCCCCTCCTTCGGATCGCAAACCCCTCGGACCAAGGGCCTTCCCCATGCCGCTCGAAGTCGCGGACGCCGGGCCCGGGGCCGAAGTCCGGCGTCGGCTCCGCCGGCGGCAAGGGCTGACCCTGGTGCTCCTGATGGTCGGCTATGCCGGCTATTACCTGTGCCGGGTCAACCTGTCGGTCGCGACGCCGCTGATCGCCGACGACCTGGTCTCGCGGGGTTGGACCCCCGGCGACGCCCGGGAGCGGATCGGCGCGATCCTTTCGCTCGGGACGCTGGCCTACGCCCTGGGGAAGTTCGGGGCCGGGGCTCTGGGCGACTTCGCGGGCGGTCGAAGCAACTTCCTGGGCGGGATGGCCGGCGCGGTGGTCTTCACCGCGCTGTTCGCCCTGTCCGGTTCGGTGCCGATCTTCACCCTGGCCTGGATGGGCAACCGCCTGACCCAGTCGCTGGGCTTCGTGGGGATGGTCAAGATCGTCGGCCGCTGGTTCGATTACCGGTCCACCGGCGCCGTGATGGGCTTCGTCAGCCTGAGCTTCCTGTTCGGCGACGCCGCCTCGCGGGCCTTCCTGGCCGGGCTGATCGACGGCGGCGTCGGCTGGCGGGCGATCTTCCTCGCCTCCGCCGGGACCCTGGCGGCCTGGCTCGCGGCCTGCGCCTGGCTGCTCCGCGAGTCGCCCGGCGAGGTCGGCCTGCCCGAAGGCGAGGCGAACCCGCTCAACGTCTTCGGGGCCGAGGGGCAGGACCCCAGGCCGGGCAACCTCCGGTCGCTCCTGGGCCCGCTGTTTCGGAGCCGGGCGTTCTGGTACGTCTGCGGGCTCTCGCTCGCCCTGACGCTGCTCCGGGAAACCTTCAACAACTGGACGCCGACGTATTACGCCGACGTGGTCGGCCTGACCAAGGGGCGGGCGGCCTGGTATAGCTCGCTGTTCCCGCTCTGGGGCGGCGTCGCGGTGATCCTCGCCGGCATCGTGGGCGACCGGACGGGCCGCTCGGGCCGGGCCGTGGTGATCGTGGTCGGCCTGGCCCTGACCGGCCTGGTCCTCCGAGGGCTGGGCTCGCTGCCGACCGGGGTGGCCCCGCTCTGGCCGATCGCGGGCGTGACCCTGGTCGGCTTCCTCCTGATCGGGCCGTATTCGTACCTCGCCGGGGCGCTCGCGCTCGACTTCGGCGGCAAGCGAGGCGGCGCGACCGCCTCCGGCCTGATCGACGGCATCGGCTACCTCGCCGGCATCCTCGCCGGCAGCGGGGTCGCCCGGCTGGTCCAGGCCCGGGGGTGGTCGTCCACCTTCACCACGCTCTCGTCCTTCACCTGGGCCTCGGCACTCCTGGCCGTGCTCTACCTCGTCGAGGTGTCGAGGCGACCGCCCGCGGTCGAGTGATCGCACCCGGGACGGCCAGCCCCTGCCGCTCGGGTCGCGGCGGCCGACCTCCCGTCCTCCCGACCGTTCCCGAACCCGGCGCCGCCCTAGAGCGGAGGGACGATCTCGGGCGTGTCGATGCGATCGGGCAAGGCGGGGAGTCCGGGGTCTCCCCGCAATCGCCCCAGATCGGGCAGCGTGACCAGCACCGCCTCAAGATCGCCGATCGCGAGCAACACGAGGAACCACCGCCCGCACTTCGAGCAGGTCCCCAGCAGGCGGTCGGGGGTCCTCACCTCGGGTTGATGCATATCCAACCGCTCCTGGCAATCCACGCACTTCGCCCGATTCCGGCCGTCGAGCGACGTCGAGAGCGGGATGATGTCCAGGGGGGCGACGACTTGCCGTTTAGCCTTGCGGTGCATGGGATACCCCCCCAGCGGACGCCCGTCGATCGACCGGGCACGGCCCCCCCCGACCGGGGAGGGACAAGTAGCCCTCGATATCCAACAAGTCGATCGACCGCAAGGGCGTCCCGCCGTCGTCCATCACGCCCGACCCTGGGTCGTCGCGTGTTCGGGGCGGGTCCCCCGGGCCTTCGTGCAGGTATGGCGGGCCTCCCCTTCCATGAACCGTGAGACGGATCTTCCGATGCCGCGGCTTGGAGGCGGAATGGTCGGGATGACTCGGCATGATTCACGATCTTCTCGGGAAGATTCCGAGCCTCCGCGCCGCGGCCGTGATGGGGCCGCGCCTCGGATGATGAAGGAGGGGCGTCGGCGTTCCGAGCCGACGGGCCTCCGGGTTGGTTTCGGGAACGAGGAACTTCCGCTGATCGTCGTCGGCTCGGCCGGGAAAAGGCGCGATCTGGAACTCGGCCGCGGGCTTGAAGTCTGGCCCCCCGCCCGATCGTGACTCCTGCCCGCATCTCGAAGCCCGCCGCAGGTCACGCGCCGAGGTGGGTCGGGAGCTTGAATCCGCGAGGATCGAGGGGCCGGACCGTTGCCGTCGTGACGGCAGGAAGCGCGAGAAAAGCTCGCGCCGAGACGGCACGACTTCGCCCCGACATACGAACAGATGTCGCATTCGGTCATGGATCGTCGAAGGGCGCCAGGAGCATCCTTCGATGTTCTTCGGGCCCCGCTGCCGCGCCACGACTCAGGAGGGAACTCGACCGAAGCAGGCAGATGGTGCGAGATCATTCATGGATATGCTTTAGACTCCCGGCCGTCTTTCGGCAAGACGCCGGGGCGCAATTCCCGGACCGGGCGATGTCCCCGACCCCGCCGCATGGCTCGGGCTCCCGGGCCGGCCGGCAAGTCGACCGGGTGGGCACTTCCTCGGGGGGACTCCTCGGCTATCATGGTCTGGCCCGGGTCGAGCCCCCCGCCCGGCCATCCACCTCACACGTCCCGAGGTCTCGATGTCCTTGCGCACAGCCTTCCTCCTCGCCCTCGCCGCCTCCCTCGCCTGCGGGGGCGTGGCGCCCGCGGCCGAGCCCGCCGAAGCGATCCGCTACACCCTCCGCTTCCCGGGCGCCCAGTCGCATTACGTCGAGGTCGAGGCGACCTACCCCACCGCCGGGGGCGAGGGGGGCGTCGAGCTGATGATGCCGGTCTGGACCCCCGGCTCGTACCTGGTCCGCGAGTACGCCCGCCACGTCGAAGGGATCTCGGCCCGGAGCCCCGAGGGCAAGCCCCTGGCCGTCGAGAAGGTCCGCAAGAACCGCTGGAAGGTCGCGACCTCGGCCTCGCCGAGCGTCACCGTCAGCTACCGGGTCTATTGCCGGGAGATGGGCGTGCAGACCAACTGGGTCGACGCCGGCTTCGCCCTGCTCAACGGCGCGGCGACATATCTGACCCTGGCCGACCGCAAGGCCAGGCCGCACGAGGTGACCTTGATCCTCCCTCCCGGCTGGCTCCGGTCGATCACCGGCCTGCCCGACGCCCCCGGCGGCCAGGCCCACCGCTACCTCGCGCCCGACTTCGATACCCTGGTCGACTGCCCGATCTACGCCGGCACGCCCGCCGTCTACGAGTTCGCCGTCGACGGCAAGCCCCACTACCTGGTCAACGAGGGCGAAGGCGGGATCTGGGACGGCCCCCGCTCGGTCCGCGACCTCGAAGCGATCGTCAAGGCCGCCCGAGGGCTCTGGGGCTCGCTGCCGTACGACAAGTACATCTTCTTCAACCTGCTGACCGAGACGGGCGGCGGGCTGGAGCACAAGAACTCCACGGTGCTGATGGCCAGCCGGTGGGCGACCCGGACCCGCGCCGCCTACCTCAACTGGCTCGACCTGGCCAGCCACGAGTTCTTCCACACCTGGAACGTCAAGCGGCTCCGGCCGGTCGAGCTCGGCCCGTTCGACTACGAGGCCGAGGTGATCACCCGGAGCCTCTGGATCGCCGAGGGGCTGACCACCTACTACGGGTCGCTCCTGGTCCGCCGGGCCGGGCTCTGCTCGACCGAGGAGTTCTTCGAAGGGAGCCTCGCGGGTGCGACCGGCCCCGACGCCGACCGCCCCAGGACCGAGATCGAGTCGCTCCAGGACACGCCCGGCCGGGCGGTGCAGCCGCTCGAATCCGCCTCCTTCGACGCCTGGATCAAGTACTACCGCCGCGACGAGAACACGCCCAACACCGCCATCAGCTACTACACCAAGGGGTCGGTCGTCGGCATGCTCCTCGACGCCCGGATTCGCTCGGCGACCAAGGGGGCGAAATCCCTCGACGACGCCATGAGGCAGGCCTACGCCCGCTACTCCGGCGAGCGCGGCTACACCCCCGAGCAGTTCCGGGCCAACGCCTCCGAGGTCGCCGGCGTCGACCTTGCCCCCTGGTTCGCCCGCGCCCTCGAATCGACCGAGGAGCTCGACTACGCCGAGGCCCTCGCCTGGTACGGCCTCCGCTTCCGCCCCGCCGACGCCGAGTCCGACAAGGACAAGGACAAGCCCCAGCCCAAGAAGCCCCCCCGCGCCTGGCTCGGCCTGACCACCCGCCCCGAGGCCGGTCGCCTGGTCATCTCCGGGGTCAGGCGGGGCACCCCCGGCCTCGAGGCCGGCTTCAACGTCGGCGACGAGATCCTCGCCATCGGCGACGAGCGAATCCTCCCCGAAGCCTGGTCCCGCCGGATGGACCAGTACCGCCCCAACGAGCGCGTCTCGATCCTCATCGCCCGCCGGGGCCGCCTCCACCGCCTCGAAGCCACCTTCGCCGCCGAGCCCCCTTCCAAGTTCCGCCTCGAAGCCGACCCCAAGGCCACCGACGAGCAGAAGGCCCACCGCAAGGCGTGGCTGGGGGAGTGAGGATCGAATTCCGAGGCTTGACACCGCATAGCAGCCCCACCTCCTGAAGTCCTGTGGCCAAGGCACATGCGGCCTGATTCGACATGGCTTGCCTCGAGTCTTCCCACCGCCTGGCCGATCACATCGAGTCGAGATGATGGCGAACGACCGCCCCTCGGTCGAGTGGCCTTGACGTCCGACGTGATCCCGAAGATCATCCGCGCCGTTTGGAATATGAATCACGCCCCCCAGGACCGGGAACATGCCGAGCGGGGCTTGTCGCCTTTCTGTATTCGCAATCGCCTTCGGCTTGAGCATTGCCGGCAATGCAGACGCCGCTTCGATGTTCAACGTGACCAATCTGGGAGGGAACTATACCCTCCAGCAGGATGCGTCGGGGACGGTCCAGAGCGTCACCAGCGGCGATGGGGCCAGGACTTACGCTTTCGTGAAGTCGCCGGTGACGGATATCGATCAATACGTCAAGGAAAATGGTGGTCACTTGGGCGACTATTCGGTCAATTTGCTCCGGAATGGGGCAGACGTGACCGGGGTTGTCTTCTCGGAGAGGGGGTCCCTCCCCCAGCCTACTTTCGCGCCGCTCAACGCCGGCCTCTTGAGCGGGTGGTACACCTACGGGTCGAGAACGCCCCCGACCGGGATCGACGGTTCGCTCCCCGTCGCGGACATCAATGCTCGGGGCGAGTTCGTCGGCAAGAGCCTCTGGTACCCCAATGCCGACAACCGGACCTATGCCGCGTTAACGGACCCCACCGGCAACCTGTACGGGTGGAATGTCCCGGTCTCGGACAACCTCAACAATTACATCGCGAGCGGCCTCGGCATCAACCTGACGGCGGCAATCAAGGTCGATGACCTGGGTCAGATCATCGCCCAAGGCACGCTCAACGGGGCTCCAGGAGACTTCCTCCTGACGCCCGGCGAGGCACCGACGCCCGCCCCGGAACCATCGGCCCTCGCGCTCCTGGCAATCGGCGCGACGGCTCTCGGCGTCCGCTCGGCCCGGCGACGACGGAAGCGGCTCGAAGCGAACGCCGCCCGCCTGATCTCATCCCGATGACGGGCGCGACCACGCTTCGAGCGACCGGTCGGGGCTCCTTCGGAGCATAGTCATCGCATCCGTTCCGTCGACCGTCCGCGCGCCGCCTCCCCACCCTGGGACGTCATGGGGAGGCCATTGCCGGCGAACCTGCGGGATCTCTTCGCTGGATGCGGTCATGACCAGCATCGGCCGCCGCAATCGCCCCGTTTCCAGCCGAAACCATTGAGATCGCCCGACGGCGCGGCGATCATGCTCGTCACCTCTTCCGCTTCGGCCAGGAACGTGACGGGACATTTATGAACTTCGATCTCGACGAGCAGGACTCCGTTTGCGGCGAAGGCGACTCCCCCGACCCGACGACGCCCACGGTGAAGCGGCGGGCGATCCTCAAAGCTTTGGCCGTCGTGGGGGTGGGGACGGAGGCGTTCCGGCGGGCGGTGGCGGCCCAGGCGGCCCAGGCGAACAAGGTGACGGTGGAGATGGTCAAGCAGGCGGAGTGGATCGCCGGGCTTGAGCTGACGGACAAGGAGCGGGAGGAGACGGCGGGGTCGATCGGCCGGTCGTTGGGTTCGTTCGAGCAGTTGCGGAAGATGACGATCGGGTATGAGGTCCCGCCGGCCCTGGCCTTCGTGCCGAGCCCGGGGCTCCGGCAGGCGGAGGGGGTCCGGCGGAACCAGGCGGTGGCGACGGAGGGGAACGCCCCGAAGCGGCCGGATTCGGACGAAGGTTTGGCGTTCCTGCCGGTCACGGAGCTGTCGGCGCTGGTGAAGGCGCGGCAGGTCAGCTCGATGGAGCTGACGAAGCTTTACCTGGACCGGCTCAAGCGGTTCGACCCGCTCCTGAAGTGCGTCATCACCCTGACCGAAGACCTGGCGCTGAAGCAGGCGAGCAAGGCGGACTCGGAGATCGCGGCGGGGATCTATCGAGGGGCTCTCCACGGGATTCCCTGGGGGGCGAAGGACCTGATCTCGTACCCGGGGTATCCGACGACGTGGGGCGCGACCCCGTTCAAGGATCGGGTCCTTGACGAGAAGGCGACCGTCGCCGCCCGGCTCGAAGAGGCGGGGGCGGTGATGCTGGGCAAGCTCACCCTGGGCGCCCTGGCAATGGGCGACAAGTGGCAAGGGGGGATGACCCGGAGCCCCTGGAACCCCAAGCTCGGTTCGAGCGGGTCGTCGGCGGGCTCGGCGTCGTCGGCGGCGGCGGGGCTGGTCGGCTTCGCCATCGGGTCGGAGACCCTGGGCAGCATCGTCTCCCCCTGCCGGGCCTGCGGGGCCTCGGGCCTCCGGCCGACGTTCGGCCGGGTCAGCCGGCACGGCTGCATGTCGCTGTCGTGGTCGATGGACAAGCTCGGCCCGATCGCCCGGTCGCTCGAAGACTGCGCCCTGATCCTCGACGCCATCCACGGCGCCGACGGCCTCGACGCCACGGCGGTCGACCAGCCCTTCGCCTGGCCCCCCCGGGTCTCGGTCCGCGGGCTCCGGGTCGGCTACGTCAAGCGGGACGACCAGCCCGACGACAAGCGCGACGAGTTGCAGGTCCTCAAGGGCCTCGGCGTCGAGCTCGTGCCGATCGAGCTGCCCAAGGACTTCCCCGTCCAGGCGATCACGTTGATGCTCGGCACCGAGGCCGCCGCCGTCTTCGACGACCTGACGCGCAAGCACGTCACCGAGGGGCTCAACACCTGGCCCTCCACCTTCCGCGACGGCCAGTTCACCCCCGCCGTCGAGTACCTCCGCGCCGCCAGGGCCCGGACCCTGCTGATGAAGGCGATGGCGGCCTTGATGAAGACCGTCGACCTCTACGTCGGCGGCAACGACCTGGCGATCACCAACCTCACCGGTCACCCGACCGCCGTCCTCCCCCACGGGACCCGCGACCGCGACGGCCGCGAGATGCCCGGCTCGCTCACCTTCACCGGCCGCCTCTACGACGAGTCGACGCTGCTCGCCGTCGCCGTCGCCTTCCAGAACGCCGTCGGCCAGAACCTCAAGCGCCCCCCGCTCGAACGCTACCTCGCCGAGGAGGCCGACCGCGAGAAGGCCGATAAGGAGAAAGCCGACAAGGAGAAGAAGGAGAAGCCGGAAACCTGACCGACCCGGCCGGTCGGACGGGGCACGCCGCCCCGCCCGGCCGGCGAGTCACGGCAAGTCCACCCCGGGTCGCCCGGCGGTCGCCGCCAGCGCGTCCCAGACCCGCATGAGTAGCGAGATCGCCGCATCCAGCGCGGCGAGCGGGACGCGATCGCGGGCCTGCGTCGACAGCCCGACGAGGAACGTGTCGAAGACCGTCGCGAACGACCTCGGGTCGGTGTCCGGCGGCAGCTCGCCGCGGGCGATGGCTCGCTCGACGCAGGCCAGCAGCGCGGCGCGGTTCCGCTCCCGCTCCGCTTCGAGCCGCGATCGGATCGGGTCATTCTCCGGCGAGCAGGTGGTCGAGGCCAGGACGACCAGGCAGCCCGAGGGATGCGCCGGGTCGGTCTGCATCCGGGCCGACTGGCGGAGCGCCCGCTCGATGGCCTCCCTCGGCGGCAATAGCGGGTCCCCGAGCGGGGCGATCACCCGGCCGTGCGTGTCGAGGTAGCGCCCCACGACCTCCTCGAACAGGGCCTCCTTCGAGCGGAAGGCGGCGTAGAAGCTGGCCGAGGAGATATCGCCCATCGCCGCCCTGAGTTGGGCCAGCGAGGTCGCCTCATATCCCAACTCCCAGAACAGCAGCATCGCCCGCTCCACGGCCTCGGACTTGTCGAAGCCGCGCGGGCGGCCCGTTCGTGCCATGAACCCGCCTCCTTCGCCGATGATTTTCGGGATCGATCGATCCTGAAATTATTGACGGCTCGCCGGCCGCCGGCTACTTTTGGATGACTCGTTCCACAATTTCAACCGAAGTCGGCGCCAGGATCAATGGCGGCTTCGGCGAGCAAAGGACCGGCGACGCGATGGCGGATATGAACAAGAGGCTGGGCGGGAAGGTGGCTTTGGTCACCGGCGGGTCGCGGGGGATCGGAGCGGCGATCGCGGGTCGGCTCGCGGGCGAGGGCGCGGCCGTCGCGATCACGTACAACGCCTCGCCCGAGAAGGCCGAGGAGGTCGCCCGCGCGATCGAGGCCGCCGGGGGCCGCGCGCTCGCGATCAAGGCCGACGCGGCCGACCCGGGCGAGGTGGCCGCCGCCGTCGACCACGCCTCGGCCGAGCTGGGCGGGCTCGACATCCTGGTCAACAACGCCGGGATCTACCTCGGCGGGACGCTGGAGGAGTTCGGCCTGGACGACTTCGACCGGATCGTGGCGGTCAACATCCGGGCCGTGTTCGTGGCCTCGAAGGCGGCGGCCACGCACATGGGCGAGGGGGGGCGGATCATCAACATCGGCAGCACCAACGGCGACCGCTACCCCTTGCCAGGCGGGGCGGCCTATGCGATGAGCAAGTCGGCCTTGCAGGGGCTGACCCGGGGGCTGGCCCGCGACCTCGGCCCCCGGGGGATCACGGTCAACAACGTCCAGCCCGGCCCGGTCGACACGGACATGAACCCGGGCCAGGGGGAGTACGCCGAGACGCTCAAGAAGTTCCTGGCCGTGCCCCGGTACGGCTCCTCGGGCGAGATCGCGGCGATGGTCGGCTACCTGGCCGGCCCCGAGAGCGGCTTCGTCACCGGGGCCAGCCTGACGATCGACGGCGGCTTCGGCGCCTGACGCCCGCCCGGCCCACCTCGCCCGGGAGCGTGCCGGTCGGTTAGGATCGTCGGCGGGCGAGCTGCGCGTCGCGACCGGGCAGGGAAATCGGATGGAAACGCGGGCGTTCGGCGGGACCGGGATGGCGGTCGGGGTGCTCGGCTTCGGCGGGGCGGAGATCGGGTTCGACCGGGCGGAGCAGGCGTTGGTGACCCGCCTGCTCAACTCGGCCCTGGACTCGGGCCTGAACGTGATCGACACGGCGGAATGCTACCTGGATGGCGAGGCCCTGATCGGCCGGGCGGTGGGCAAGCGGCGCGGGGAGTATTTCCTGTTCACCAAGTGCGGGCACCCGGACTATCCCGGGGCGGAGGACTGGCGGCCGAAGTCGCTGCTCAAGAGCATCCAGCGGAGCCTGAAGCGGCTCAGGACCGGCCACCTCGACGTGGTCCACCTGCACGGGTGCTCGGAGGAGGAACTCCGGCGCGGGGAGGTGATCCTCGCCTTGCAGGCCGCCAAGGCCAAGGGGTACACCCGGTTCATCGGCTACAGCGGCGATTCGGGCGCGGCCCGCTGCGCGGTGGAGTCGGGGGCGTTCGACTCGCTCCAGACCTCGGTGAACATCGCCGACCAGGAGTCGATCGACCTGACCCTCCCCCTGGCGGCCGAACGCGGGATGGGCGTGGTCGCCAAGCGGCCGATCGCCAATGCGCTCTGGCGGCTGGACCGGCCGCCGGCGAACGGCTTCCACGTCTCGTACTGGGAGCGGCTCCGGGCCCTGGGCTACGACTTCGCCGGGGTCGACGAGCACGCCCAGGCGGCGGCGATCGCGCTCCGGTTCACCCTGGCGGTGCCCGGCGTGAGCACCGCGATCGTCGGCACGACCAAGGCCGGGCGCTGGGCCGAGAACGCGGCGATCGCGGCGAGCGGCCCGCTCCCCCTCGACCGGTTCGAGGCGATCCGAAGCCGATGGCTGGCCGTCGCCGACCCGTCGTGGGTCGGGCAGAGCTAGGCTTCGCGACTTTCGAAGGGGAAAGATGGCCGGATCGGGGCCGGCCGGGGCTCCTCTGGGGTAGGATCAACCGGACCCGGAGGGCCTTCGGCCATGACCGCCTCGACGCTCGGTCCCGCCTTGCGCCATGTTCATGCCCTGTTCGACCGGGGGACGACCGCCGGCCTCGGCGACGCCGACCTCCTCGGACGCTTCGCCGAGTCTCGCGACGAGTCGGCCTTCGAGGCCCTCGTCGAGCGGCACGGCCCGATGGTCCTGGCCGCCTGCCGGGCGATCCTCCGGGACGCGGGCGGGGCCGAGGACGCCTTCCAGGCGACGTTCCTGACCCTGGCCCGCCGGGCCGGCTCGATCCGAGACGGCGAGGCCCTGGCCGGCTGGCTGCACCGGGTCGCCCGTCGGGTCGCGCTCCGGGCCCTGGGCGATTCCCGGGCTCGCCGCGAGCACGAGCGCGTCGCCGGCTCGGCCAGGGCCGCGAGCCGGCCGAGCGCGGACGACCCGGCGGCGGCCCTCCACGAGGAGATCGACCGCCTGCCGGACCGTTATCGGCTGCCGTTGGTCCTCTGCCACCTCGAAGGCCTGACCCACGCCGAGGCCGCCCGCCGGCTCAGGCGGGGGGAGCGGACCCTCCGCCGCCACCTGGCCGAGGCCCTCCCCCGGCTCAAGGACCGCCTGGTCGGCCGGGGCGTCACCCTCTCGGCCGCCGCCTTCGCCGCCCTCCTGGCGGGCCAGGCCAGGGCGAACGTCCCGGCCGCGCTGGTCGGCCTCGCCGCCCGGGTCGCGGGCCCGGGCCGGCTCGCCCCCGGCGTGGCCGCGCTGGCGGCCTCGGCCCTCCGGGCTTGGGGCGGGATCAAGCTGTCGCTGGCCTCGGTCGCCGCGGCCGGGCTGCTCGCCTCGGCCGCCTGGCTGGCGGGCCCGACCCTGGCCTGGCCGGGCCAGGCCGGCCCCCCCGACGGCCAGGCGATGGCACCCAGGCCGCCTGCGCAGGCCCAGGCCACACCTCCCCCGGTCGCTAAGGCGGAGGGGGTCTGGACCTACTCCGGCCGGGTGGTCGACCCCGACGGCCGCCCCTTCGCCGGCGCTCGGATCAACCTGACGACCGGGATCGACGCGCCCAATCCGATCGCCCGGCCCCGGGCGATCAGCGACGCCGACGGGCGGTTCTCATTCACCCTGGATCAGAAGGGGTGGGGCGTTTCGAGCGGGGTCGTGAAGCTCCTCTTCGTCACCGCCCAGGCCGAGGGGTTCGGCCTCGGCCTGTCCGAGGGCGACGAGGCCGACGCCGACCGCGAGCTGACCGTCCGGCTCCGCCGCGACGACGTCCCGATCGCCGGCCGGGTGCTCGACCTCGAAGGCCGGCCCGTCGCCGGGGCCAGGGTCCGGGTCCTGGACCTCTGGTCGGGCGACTCGGACCTCGGCTCTTGGATCGAGTCGGCGAAGCGCGGGGATAGCGGTTGGCCGACTCGACAGCGGACGCTTCCCACCCACTTCGACCTCGACCCGCGCGACCCGATCATCCCCGCCGTCGTCACCGGGCCCGACGGCCGGTTCCGCCTCCTCGGGATCGGCCGCGAGCGGCTCGTCACGATCCGGGTCGATGGCCCGACGGTCCGACTGGCCCTGACCGAGGCCATGACCCGGGCCACGCCATCGTTCCGGACGCCCGAACCGCCGCCCACCGGCGGGTACGCCTCGCAGACCATCCTGGGTGCGAATTTCGACCTGATCTTGCCGCCATCGCGGCCGATCGAGGGCGTGGTCCGCGACCAGGACACCGGGCGGCCGATCGCCGGGGCGATCCTCACCGAGATGAGGGTCAGCGGCGAGAACATCAGCAATCGTCAGATGATCCGGGTGACGAGCGACGCCCGGGGGCATTACCGGTTGGAGGGCCTGCCCAAAGGGGCGGGCAACACCATGGCGATCGTGCCGCCCCCCGACCAGCCCTACCTCCCGGCCTACCGGACCGTCGGCGATTCCCCGGGCTTGAACCCCGAAATCCTTGACGTCCCGCTCAAGCGAGGGATCTGGGTCCGGGGCAAGCTCCGCGACGAGGTGACCGGCAAGGCGATCAGCGGCGCCGTCTCGTATCACATCGCCACCGAGAACCGCCACTTCGCCGAGGTCCCCGACTTCCGGGCGCTGGAGGGTGGGCTGAGCCAGTTCATGAGGAACCCCGTGCCGGACGGGTCGTACCAGGTGGCCGTCTTGCCGGGCCCCGGCCTACTCTCGCTCAGAACGGCGGGGGGTCCTTACCTGGTGCTCAAAGACGACCCCGACCAGCGGGGGCCGGTTCCCGGCTACGCCCCACCGTACTGGGGTCAGGATCAAGCCCACGTCGCTATCAACCCGGCCGAAGGGTCGGGCGACATCACGCTCGATTTTTCCCTCAACCCGGGCCGGTCGGTCCGGGGGACGGTCCTCGACCCCGAAGGGCGGCCAGTCCCGCGGTCGATGGCCTATGGTTGCGACCAGATCGGGGTCTGGCGACCGCTCGACTCCGCCGAGTTCACCGTCGAAGGGCTCAAGGCCCCCCGCCCGGGAAAGGCCGAGGTCTCGGTGACGCTCCTGTTCCGCGACGACGCGAGGCGCCTGGCCGGTTGGCGCGACGTCAAGCACGACGAGCCCGGCCCGATCGCCGTCCGGTTGGCGCCCTGGGCCGAGGCCACCGGCCGGGTCGTCGGCAAGGACGGCCGGCCGATCGCCCATGCCTTCGTCAAGGTCTATACCGACGGCAAGAAAGGGCGCGACCAGAACAACATCGAACACCACGACCTGGTCAACCGGACCGATGCCGATGGGCGGTTCCGCGTCGCCGGGCTGGCGCCTGGCCTGGCCTACGGGATCTCGATCATGCAGCCCGAGAGATACCGCTGGGTGAAGGTCGAGCCGATCCCGCCCGGCGGTTCGAGCGACCTCGGCATGATCGACTTCGACCGCGACTGATCGCTCAGGCGTCGCGGTGGTCGCGGAAGAACTCGGCCATGCCGAGCTTCCGCTCGCTCGCGATCGAGTCGACGAGCCTGCGCCTTTCCTCGTCGCTCAAGGGACGGAAGGCGCGGGCGACCTCGATGTTCTTGTCGAGGAATTCGAGGCGAGGCATGCCGCAACTGGCCAGGCTCACCGGGAGCGAGAGCGAGTAGGTCAGGAGCTTCTCGGGCGAGACCCCCGGGAGCTGGTCCTGGCCGAAGACCTTCATGGCGATCACGCCCATCCCCTTGCGGACGGCGACGGGTAGGGCCAGCTCTTCGAACCCCCCCCGGGCCAACGGGGTCAGCTTCATCCCGCCGGGCAGGTCGGCCATCCGGGCCATCGCGGCGTTCAGGGCCATCTGGGTGCAGTCGAAGTCGTGCCGCTCCAGGGCGAGCTTGAGGGCCAGCGGATCAGCATGCGAGGTGATCCCGATGGACCGGGTCACCTTCTGGTCGCGGGCCTCGTACATCGCCTTGAGCACGCCGTCGGGGCGTTCGATCGCGGCGAGGTCCGCCTCGCCGGCCAGGGCGTGGATGTGGAGGACGTCGAGGTGGTCGGTCTTGAGCCGCTTCAGGCTCAGCTCGATCTGCCTCTTGGCCTGGTCCGCCTTCCGGCCGGGGATCTTGGTGGCCAGCGTGACCTCGCCCCGTTTGGCCGACATCAGCTTGCCGACCCGCTCCTCGCTCCGGCCGTTGCCGTAGGAGTGGGCCGTGTCGATGTAGGTCACGCCCCGGTCGATCGCCCGGTTCAAGGCTTCCAGGGCCGCATCTTCGGCCTCGTACATCAGGAACCGGCTGCCCGAGCCGAAGCCGAGGGACGAGACCGTCAGGCCCGACTTCCCGAACGCTCGGGCCGGCAGCTTGGGCGGATCGTCCGCACCAAGACAGGCCAGGGCCATGCTGGCGGTGGTGGATTCGAGGAACCGTCGCCGGGAATGATCCATGACCGACCCTCCGTGCGAGCTTCGCGCAACCCCGCTGTGAAAAGGCCGATGAGCGACTATTCAGCGGACCAGATGGCCTTCGGCCCGGAGATCCGCGGTGTCCAGGGAAGCAGCTTCGCGCTCGCGGCTGAGCTTGGACTGGTGCTCCCGGACGATCGGCGTGGGGCTCTTCACCCCGGACGGCCTCTGGGTCGCCTTCGATCCCGAGCAGCCGGCGACGATCAAGCTGACGAGAAGCAACAAAGCGGTCCGCATGGTGACGCCCCGAGGGGCCTGGCCAGCCTTTGCGTCCTGGGGCCGACTGGGCAAGTCTGCGAGCACTGGCAGGAACCAGCCGTGCCGGCAAGGATAGCTGCAAATCTCACGCCGGGCAAGTGGAAATCCAGGAGGTCTGGGGGTCTCAGGTAAACAAGCGTCCGGTGAGGGGGCCTGTTGCGGTTCAGATGCGCCGGCCGGACGGGTCGCTCGCGCCCTGGGCGATGACCGACCGGCCCGACCGGCGGGCCGTCGTCGAGGAGACCGCCGGGCCGCCCGGGACCGTTGGCGACTTCGACACCGCCACGCTCGCCGCCGACACCCGGCCCGACGACCTCGAGCCGGCCAGCGCCTGCACCTCGGCCGAGATCACCCCGGCCGGCGCCCCCGCCGGCAGGCTCGTCGCGAGGCCGACCGTGCCGAAGACCTGGATCACGTCGGCACCCCCGCCGGCCGGCCGGTAGGCGAACGAGGCGTAGTTCGGGTCGTAGACAGCGATCTCGCGGTGGCCGGCGCCGGGGATGCCGAAGGGGACGACGACGTCGGGGCCGGAGGCCGGCCGGATGGCGTAGATGCCCTGCGACGGCAGGTAGGCGGCGATCTCGGCGTGGCCGGCGCCGGTGTAGTCGCCCGGCGCCGGGGATCGACTGGCCGGCGCCGGCGACGCCGAAGGGGACGGCGACGACCGGGCCGCCGCTGGTGGGCTGGTAGAGGAACTCGCCCCCGGTGGCGTAGTAGATGGCCAGGTTGGAGCGGCCCGAGCCGTCGAAGTCGGCAGGCGGCTGGAGCACCGCCGGCGTCGGGGTCGGTGTGGGCGTCGGGGTGGTTGTGGGGGCCAGGTTGATCTTGGCGATGGTGAGGCTGATGACATCGCCATTCTTGGACGTGGCCAGGCTGTTGCCGATCAGATAAGCCTGGTCGCCGGCCACGGGCGTCAGCGTGAGGACCGGGGAGTAGATGTTGGCCCGGATCGGGTAGGTCGCGAGGCCCACGACGGTCGTCGATTTGCCGAAGGTGGGGTCGGGCTTGCCGCCGGCGGTGAAGCGGGCGGCCGCGAACATCCCGCCGTGGTTGCCCCCGACGATGATCCGGCCGTCGCCCTGGATCGCGAAGGCCCCGGGCGAGAGGGAGAATCCTCCGGTCCCGTTGGAGGCGAGCGTGGCCAGGCCGGTGCCCGAGGTGCCGAAGGTGGTGTCGACCGAGCCGTCGGGCTTGAGCAGGGCCAGGGCGACGCCGCCGTTGACCTGCCCTTCGACGACGAAGTCGCAGTCGCCCCGCAGGGCCAGGCCGGAGTAGAGGAACGAGCCGGCGACCGTCGGGTCGGCCGGGTCCTGGCCGATCAGGCTCACGCCTGGTGAGTCGTTGCCGAAGCTGGTGTCGAGCGTGCCGTCGGCGTTGAGCAGGACGACCGCCGTCGCCGCGTCGTTGGCGCTGGTGAAGCCGTTGGCGGTGATCCGGCCGGTGGCGGGGACCTGGTTGACCGTGCCGGCCACGAGGATCTGGCCGTTGGGGAGCACCTGCACGCCGAACTTGGTGTCGAACAGGTTGATGCCGCCGGCGATCCGGATCAACCGGGTCCGGTTGCCGTTGAAGCTTGGGTCGGGCGCGCCGAAGGCGTTGAGCCGGGTCACGTCGAGGTCGACCTGGCCGGAGCCGTCGACCGCCGCGCCGGCGGCCACGATGTCGGCGTTGGGCTGCACGGCGATCGCCCCGAGCTGGGGATAGAACCCGCCGGAGGTGGGCGCCGCGGAGATCTGGAACGGGGTGATCGGGGGAGGGGTCACGCTGAACAAGCTGCCGTCGGCCTTGTACTCCGTGAGCAGGCGGTTGCCGGCGACCAGGAGGTTGCCGTCGGGCAGCTCCGTCAGGGCCCTGGGCTGGTCGTACCCGTCCTGGATGGTCTGCGTGGCGTTGAAGGTGGGGTCGAGGGTGCCGTCGGGGTTGAACCGGGCCACCAGCAGCGAGGTCGAGGTCGTCCCGTCGGCGATCAGGGCGACGACCTTGCCGTCGGCCTGGAGCGCCATCCCGCCGAAGATGTCGGTCGAGGCCGAGCCGGTGCCCAGGGCCCGGGACAGGTCGACCCGGCTGTTGCCGTTGAAGCTGGCGTCGCCGGTGAAGTCGGCGTTGAGCCGGAGCACGAAGGGTCCGGAGGTGGCGTTGGACCCGCCGACGAGGATCTTGCCGTTGGGCAGGATGATCAGGGCGGAGGGGGAGTCGCCCACGTCGGCCGAGGGGAGGATGGTCCCCAGGGACTTGCCGTCGGGGCCGATCCGCGTGAGCTCGATCACGTCGTGCCCGCCCTGGTCCTGCGCCGTGCTCGCGATCAGGGCCCCGCCGCCGGCCGGGGTCGCCGACGCGGTCGAATTGGTGAAGGAAAGCCCGAGGTCGGTGACGTACCCGGCGCCGTTGCCGAAGTTGGGGTCGAGCACGCCGGCCGGGCCGCCGGCCGGGACCGTGGTCGAGGCGGAGTACCGGGCCGCCGCGAGCCGGATCTCGAGGCTGGCGGCCGGCCCCTGGACGGTCGTCGCGGCGGCGACGATCGAGCCGTCGAGCCCGACGGCGACCGTCCCGGGCAGCGCATATCCGCTGGCGGCGGTGACGATACTCAGCGGGGTCGTCGCCACCGCCGGGTACGCCGAGCCGGGGCTGAAGGTGGCGTCGAGGGTGCCGTCGGCGTTGAACCGGGCCAGGGCGATCCCCAGCCCGCTGCCGGCGAATCCCGAGGTCCCGCCGCCCGCGTGGGCGGGGTCGACCGAGGCCCCTTCGAGGAGGATCTTGCCGTCCGGCTGGATCGCGAGGCTGGGCCGCTCCAGGTTGACGCCCCGGAACGGCCCGCTCGGGGCGAACGGATAGGCGGGCCCGCCCACGCCCAGGGAGTCGACCCCGTTGACGCCGAAGGTGGCGTCGAGCGTGCCGTCGGCGTCGAGCCGGGTTAGCTCCTGGTCGCCATAAGGGCCCGCGAAGAAGACGACCTGCTCGAAGATCACCAGCTTATCGTCGGGGCCGAGGGCCGAGGTGGTGGGATCGGCCGAGGTCTTCTGTACCGGGCCGGGCGGCAGGACGACGGTCCCCCCGGCCGACGAGCCGCCGTAGGTCGCGTCGATCCCCCACCCGGCGTGAGCACGGCCCGGCCTGCTCCCGGGCGGGTTCTCGAAGCTCGCCCTTCGGGCGGGGATGAATGAAATAATCCGGGCCGACGTCGCCAGTACGGGGGAGGAAACACCAGGCGTTCTAGGGAGGTGGTGTCATGGCTCAGGCGAGGACGGCGGCCGGCCCGAGGCGATCCGGGGAGCCCCCCGAGGCGGGCATGAGCGACGGCCAACTGCTGGGGCGATTCAACGACCGCCGCGACGACTCGGCCGAGGCCGCCTTCGGGGCCCTGGTCCGGCGGCACGGCCCGATGGTCCTGCGGGTCTGCGACCAGGTCCTCGGCGACCGCCACATCGCCGAGGACGCCTTCCAGGCGAGCTTCCTGGTCCTGGCCCGGCGATCGGCCTCGATCGGCCGCCCCGAGGCGCTGGGGAGCTGGCTGTACGGGGTGGCCCTGCGCACGGCGAGGGAGGCGAAGATGCGCGACGGTCGGCGGCGGCGGCTCGAAGCCTCGGCGGCGGGCTCGGCCCGGCCGGGCCCGTCGGGCGAGGACGGCCGGCCCGAGGCGGCCCTGATCGGCCGGGAGGAGCTGGAGGCCCTGCACGAGGAGGTCGCCCGGCTGCCGGAGCGGTACCGGGTCGCGGTGGTCCTCTGCGAGTTCGAAGGGCTGTCGTACCAGGAGGCGGCCCGGCGGCTGCAATGCCCGGCGAGCACGGTCGGCGTGCGGCTGGTCCGGGCCCGCGAGCGGCTCAGGGCCCGGATGATCCGCCGGGGGATCGCCCCCGCCGCGGCGGCGTCGGCCCGGGTCCTGTTCGGCTCCGGCGAGGCCTCGGCCTTGATGCCGAGCCTGGTCGAGTCCACGGTCCGGGCCTCGGCCCGGGTCGCGGCGGGCGAGGCGGCGACGGGCCTGGTGCCGGCGGCGGTCGTCACCCTGGCCTCGGCCGTCCTCGAAGGGTTGAAGCTGGCGAGGCTCAAGGCCGCCTCGGGAGCCGTCTTGGTCGTCGGCCTGTCCGCCTCGGTCGGCTGGATCGGCGGGCACCGGCCCGGCCCGGCCCGATGGCCCGGCCGGTAGCGGTGGAGCCGCAACCGGCGGCCCCCGCGCCGGTCGCGCCTCTCGCGGCCGCCCCCAAGCCCGCGGACGCCTCGTCCGGCCGCCCGGCCGCGCAGGTCGCCGAGCGAGAGGCGGAGCGGCCGATCCCGGCCCTGGCGGTCGCGCTGCTCGCGGCCCGGGAGGAGCGGGCGCGGGGCGAGGCGTTGTTCTTCAAGGAGTGGGCGGCGCATGACCCGGCCAGCCCCCGCGGCGACGGCCTGGGGCCGATGTTCAACGAGACCTCTTGCGTCGCCTGCCACGGACTGGGCGGCCCAGGCGGCGCCGGGCCGGAGAACAAGAACGTCGTGATCCTCACGGCGATCTCCACCGACGGCAGGGCCTTGCCCAAGGGGCTGGAGCGGGCCCACCCCGGCCTCCGCAACGGCCGGAGCGCCGTGCTCCATCGCTACGGGACCGACCCGGGATACGCGTCGTGGCGGGCGAGCTTCTTCGTCGACCATCGCCAGCGGGCCCAGAAGGCCCAGGCGGGGACGGCCGAGGAGACCGTCGAGACCCGGATCGGCAGGGCCGCCGGGCAGGCCTCGGAGGCCGGACGGGCCGTCGAGCGGACGACCCGGCTCAAGCCCGAGCCAGGCGTCACCCTGAGGGTGTCCGAGCGGAACACCCCCGCGCTGTTCGGGTCGGGCCTGATCGACGCGATCCCGGCCGAGGTCCTGATCCTGGAGGCCCGCTCGCAGCCGGCCGAGGTCCGGGGGCGGGTCGGCCGGGTCCGCGACGGCCGGGTCGGCCGATTCGGTTGGAAGGCGCAGATCGGCGGGCTCCACGAGTTCGTCCGGGGGGCCTGCGCCAGCGAGCTCGGCCTGGAAGTGCCCGGCCACTCGCAGCCGGCCTCGCCGCTGGACCCGCTCGCGAAGGCGCCGGGGATCGACCTGGGCCAGGGCGACTGCGACGCCCTTGTCGCCTACGTCCGGGCCCTGCCGGCGCCCGTCGTGGTCGACCCCGACGGGCCGAGGGGAACCCCGGAGATGCGGGAAGGCCGTCGGACCTTCGCCGAGGTCGGCTGCGCCTCGTGCCACGCCCCGTCGCTCGGCGAGGTCCGGGGGATCTACAGCGACCTGCTGCTCCACGACATGGGCCAAAGCCTTGGCGACTCGGGCTCCTCCTACGGGATCGAGGGGCCCGAGTCCCCCGGCGGCCCCAGCCCAGGCGAGTGGCGGACCCCGCCGCTCTGGGGCTTCCGCGACTCCGGCCCGTATCTCCACGACGGCCGGGCCGAGACCCTGGAGCAGGCGGTGGCCCTGCACGGGGGCCAGGCGGGCCAATCGGCCCGCCAGTTCTTCTCGCTCCCCCCGGCGGACCGGGCCCGGGTCGAGACGTTCCTGAAATCGCTCGTCGCCCCCGCCGAAGCCGCCGCGCCCGGCCTGGTGCTCGCCGCCGAACTGGAGGCCCGGATCAAGCCCGATGCGGTCCGGCAGGCCGAGGCCCAGCTCCGCCAGGCTCGCGAGGAGGCCGAGGCCCGCGAGATCCGCGACCAGGCCGAGAATCGTCGCCGCCAGCTCGCCGAGGTAGCGGCGAAGCGGGCCCCGGGGCAACTCCGGATCGCGATCAACCTGGAGAAGTCCGGCAAGGTCGCCGGCGCGCTCGAGTTCTACCGGATGATCGCCCGAGACGCCCCCAACACCAAGGAGGGCCGCGCCTCCGTCGGGCGGATCGCCGCGCTCGCCCCGACCGACGGCCAACCCTGATCATCCCCCTTCGACGCCACTTCCACGCCCGAGCCGGGTCCGCGGTGGGTTGCCGATCCGGCCGGGCGAGGGTCGAATGGTGCAGGGGCGGGAGGGATGCGAGGCCCGGCGGCTCGACCGGGGCCTCGCGACCCGAGCGAAGCCCGACCGGGGGGACGTCGGGACCTCCAGGCGGTGGTGGCCGCCCCGCCCGCCGCCGCCCTGCTCGGCGGGCCGTGCGAGGCCGTCCCCAGCGGCCTGCCCGGCGAGCGGCGGGAGCGCTCGAGGGACGCGCCTGGCCACTGGATCGAGGGCCTGATCTGGGATGCCAGGCCCCGGGGCATCGATCCGGCCGAACGTCGCCCCGGCCTCCCATCCTGAAAGCACGATCGCGGGAAAGGCCGGGATGATCGCGAAGCGAGGGGGACCGGAGGCCCGTCGGCTCGCGCCATCGCATTCGAGGAACCCGATTGTTAACCTCGGTCGCGACTTCGGATAGGATGGGAGTTCGGGACGGAGAACGGGAAACTTCCGCGGGATAGCGCGCGTCGCCCGAGGGTCATTTCTCGGGCGTTTCCGCCGCGAATCTTGGAAGGCAATGCATTTCCATGGGCGAACAGGGGTGGGGCGACCGGGCGGCTTGGGAAGGGGAGTTGTTCCGCCTGCTCGTCGAGAACGTCCGGGATTATGCCATCTTCATCGTCGACCCCGATGGGCTCGTCCGGAGCTGGAGCCGGGGGGCCGAGCATCTCCTCGGCTATCGCGAGGACGAGGTCATCGGCCGGTCGGTGGACCTCTTCTTCACGCCCGAGGACGTCCGGGCCGGCGTCCCCGGGCAGGAGATGCGTGCGGCGCGGGAGTCGGGCCGGGGCGAGGACGACCGCTGGCATCTCCGCAAGGGCGGCGGCCGCTTCTGGGTGAGCGGGGTGATGACCCCGCTCTGGGACGAGGGGGGCAAGCTCCGGGGTTTCGCCAAGATCATGCGGGACCGGACCGAATGGCGGGTCGCCGAGCGGCACCGCCAGGAGGGCGAGGCCCTCAAGACGGCGATCCTGGAGGCGGCGCTCGATTGCATCATCACCATCGACCACGAGGGCAGGGTCATCGAGTTCAACCCGGCCGCGGAGGCGACCTTCGGCTATGCCCGGGGCGACGTCCTGGGCCTGGAGCTGTGCGAGTTGATCATCCCGCCGTCGTTGCGGGACGCCCATCGCAAGGGCCTGGCCCACTTCCACGCCACGGGCGAAGGCCCGGTGCTGGGCCGGCGGATCGAACTCCCGGCGATGCGGGCCGACGGGTCGGAATTCCTCGTCGAGCTGGCGATCACCCGGATCCCGACGGGCGGCCCGCCGCTGTTCACCGCCTACCTCCGCGACATCTCCGAGCGGAAGCGGGCCGACGACGAGCGGGAGCGGCTGCTCGGCCAGCTGGAGGCGGAGCGGAGGCACCTGGAGACGGTCATCGAGAGCAGCCAGGATTGCATCAAGGAGCTGGACCTCGAAGGGCGGCTCGTCGCCATGAGCGGCACCGGGCAACGGTTGCTGGAGATCCGCGACCTTTGCGACGTCCTGGACAAGCCCTGGGTCGACTTCTGGGCGGGGGAGGATCGCGAGGCGGCCCGGGGTGCCTTGGCGAAGGCGGTGGCCGGCGGGATCGGCTCGTTCGAGGGCTACTGCCCGACCGCGTCGGGCCAGCCGCGGTGGTGGGACGTCATGGTCACGCCGATCCGGGACGCCTGGGGCCGGCCCGAGCGGCTGCTCTCGGTCTCACGGGACATCACCGAGCGTCGCCGCCATGCCGACGAGCGCGAGCGGCTGCTGGCCGAGGCCCAGGAGGCGAGCCGGGCCAAGAGCCAGTTCCTCGCCGTGTTGAGCCACGAGCTGCGGACGCCGCTCAACCCGATCCTGCTGGCCGTCTCGTCGATGATCGACCGGGCGGGGCCGCCGGAGGACGTCCGCCCGGCGATGGAGATGATCCGCCACAACGTCAACCTCCAGGCCCGGCTCATCGACGACCTCCTCGACACCATGCGGATCGTCCAGGGCAAGATGCCGCTCCACTGGGGCGTGACCGACTGCCACGAGGTGATCCGGCACGCCGTCCAGGTCTGCCAGAGCGAGGTCTTCGGCAAGACCATCCGCCTGGACCTCGACCTGGCCGCCGGCGACCACCACGTCAACGCCGACTCCGCCAGGCTCCAGCAGGTCTTCTGGAACCTGATCAAGAACGCCGTGAAGTTCTCGCCCGAGGGGGGGACGATCACCCTCCGGACCCGCGACGAGGGGGACCCGGGCGGGCCGGGCGGCCGCCTGGTCGTCGAGGTGTCCGACACCGGCATCGGCATCGAGCCGGACGCCCTGCCCCACATCTTCGACCCGTTCCAGCAGGGCGAGACGAACATCACCCGGAGGTTCGGCGGGCTCGGGCTGGGCCTGGCGATCTGCAAGGGGGTCATCGACGCGCACGAGGGGACGATCGTCGCCCGGAGCGAGGGCAAGGGGCGGGGGACGACCTTCGAGATCGCCCTGGCGTCGCTGCCGACCCGGGAGATCGAGGAGGGCCAGGGGCGCCGTCGCGGCCTCGATCCGGCCAGGCCGCCCGCCTCGCCGCCGGCCTCGACGAGGAAGATCCTGGTGGTCGAGGACGAGGAAGCAACCCGTCGGCTGATGGCGCGGCTGCTCCGGGGACTGGGCCACGACGTCGCGACCTCCGGCACGATCGCCGGGGGGATCGAGGCGGCCGAGGACGGCGGATTCGACCTGATCATCAGCGACATCGGCCTGCCCGACGGCAGCGGGCTCGACCTGATTCGGCGGATCATCGCCGCCCAGGGGCCGACCCCCTCGATCGCCCTGACCGGCTACGGCATGGAGGAGGACATCGTCCGGAGCCGGGAGGCCGGGTTCACCGCCCACATGACCAAGCCGATCGACTTCACCAGGCTGGAGGCGATGATCCGCCAGGTCGCCGGCTGAAGCCGTCGGCCTCGGGCGTTCAATCCGGGGACCGGTCCGGGTCGTCGCCTGGGCCGGGCCCGATGTCCGACAGGAGCTTCTCCAGGGTGGACGGGTCGACCGGCTTGACCAGGTGGTCGTCGATCCCGGATTCCTCCGAGCGGCGGCGGTCGCCGTCCTGGCCCCAGCCGGTGAGGGCCACGATCCGGACGGCGCGGCCCCAGGGGCGGTCGCGGATCGTCCGGGCGACCTCGTAGCCGTTCATCACCGGCAGGCCGATGTCGAGCAGCATCACCTCGGGCCGGTACTGCTCGGCGGCCTCCAGGGCCTCGCCGCCGTCGTGCGCCGTGCGGGTCTCGTTGCCCATCAACTTCAGGAGCCGGGCCAGGGTCCGGGCCGAGTCGCGGTTGTCGTCCACCACCAGGATCCGGCGGCCGGCCGGCCGCCCGGTCGCGCCGGGCTCGCCCCCGCCTGCCGGGGCCCGAGGGGGGACGGCCGCCACGATCGGCAGCCGGACGACGAACTCGCTGCCGAGCCCCTGGCCGTCGCTCCGGGCCTCGACCGTGCCGCCGTGCATCTCGACCAGGGTCCGGACCAGGGTCAGGCCGATCCCCAGGCCCCCTTGGGAGCGCTCCAGCGATCGGTCGACCTGGGTGAACATCCCGAAGACGTCGGGCAGCATCTCCGCCGGGATGCCGACGCCGTTGTCGCGCACCGCCACGACGACCTCGCCGTCGTGATGCTCGACCGCCAGCGCGATCTTGCCGCCCGGCTCGGTGTACTTGGCGGCGTTGTTGAGCAGGTTCGAGAAGACCTGCGCCAGCCTCGTCGCGTCGGCGTCGACGTAGATCGGCCGGCCCGGGCCGGTCACGGCCAGCTCGTGCCCGGACGCCTCCACCAGCGGCCGGCTGGCCTCCACCGAGTCCCGCACGATCGCCGCCAGCTCGGCCCGCTCCCTGCGGAGTTCCAGCTTGCCCTGGGTGATCCGTGAGACGTCGAGCAGGTCGTCGATGAGCCGGACCATGTGCGAGACCTGCCGCTCCATCAGCGCGCGGGCCTCGGCGACCGCGTCCCGGTCGTCGCCGGCCAGCCGCATGATCTGGAGGCCGTTGCGGATCGGGGCGAGGGGGTTGCGCAGCTCGTGGGCCAGGGTCGCCAGGAACTCGTCCTTGCGGCGGTCGGCGTCCATCAACGCCTCCTCGGCCCGCTTCCGCTCGTCGATGGTGAACGAGACGCCCGACATGGCGACCGTCCGGCCGAGCTCGTCGAGCACGGGACTGGCCCGGACGCAGACCCAGTGGATCGACCCGTCCGGCCATCGGGTCCGATACTCGACGTCGAGGTCGCCGGCCCGGCCCTCGGCCCCGTCCTCGGCGTGCCGCCACAAGGGCCGGTCGTCGTCGAGCATCGAGGAGGCCAGGTCGTCGCCGCTGAACGACTCCGAGGGGCCCCTGCCGAAGTTCGCCTTGCAGGTGTCCGAGCAGGTGAGCCGCCGCTCGGCGAAATCGAACGCCCAGGCCCCCATCCGCCCGGCCTTGAGCGCGAACCGGAGCCGCTCCTCGCTCTGATGCAGCCGGCGCCCGGCGAGGAGCCGCTCGGTGATGTCCATGACGGTGGGGGCCAGGAAGAGGACCCGGCCCGCCTTGTCCTTCAGGGGGAGGATGGTGACGCTGCCCATCCGCTCGACGCCGTCGCCGATGAAGAAGGGCATCTCCTCGCGGAAGGTCTCGCCGGCCGCCGCCCGGGCGCAGGCCTCCTTGATCCGCGCGGCCACCTCGGCCGACCGGCACCACCAGGGGCCCTCCCAGAACGGCCGGCCGACGACGTCCTCCCTGGCGACGCCGCACGCCTCCAGGGCCAGGCGGTTCGCCTCGATCAGGCGGCCGTCGACGTCCACGATCCCGGCGAGGAGCACCCCCTGCTCGAAGAACGCCCGGAACTTGACGTTCGCCAGCGCCGCTTCCGCCGCCAGCTCCTGTTCGCGATCGGCGGAACGCCTCCGGGCGGTCACGTCCCGGAAATAGACCGAGAGGCCATCCGAGGACGGGTAGGCGTGCATCTCGTACCAGCGGTCGTGCGGCGGGAAGTACTGCTCGAAGGAGACCGCGACTTGCTCGGCCACCGCCCGATGATAGTTCCGCTCGAACCCGGTGCCGAGCGTCGCCGGGTACTCTTCCCAGTGGTCCTTGCCGAGCAGGTCGGCGGCGGGCCGGCCCAGGAGGATCTCGGCCTGCCGGTTGACGTAGATGAACCGCCAGTCGCGGTCGAGCGCGCAGAAGGCGTCGGTGATGCTCTCCAGGATCGTCCGGGCCTGGTCCCCGGCCCGTCGGACTGCCGCCTCGGCCCGCTTCCGCTCGCCGATGTCCCGGAAGACCAGGACGGCGCCGGCGACCTCGCCCGCCTGGTCCCGGATCGGGGCCGCGCTGTCGTCGATGGGCCGCTCCTCGCCGTCCCTGGCGATGAGGATGGTGTGGTTGGCCAACCCGACGATCACGCCTTCATCCAAGGCCCGGAGCGCGGGGTTGTCCACCGGCATCCGGGTAGCCTCGTTGACGATCCGGAAGACCGAGGGGAGCGGCTGGCCCAACGCTTCGGCCGACGCCCAGCCGGTCAGCGCCTCGGCGACCGGGTTGAGCGAGGCGACCCGCCCTTCGGCGTCGGTGACGATGACCGCGTCGCCGATGCTGGCCAGCGTGATCCGGACCTGCTCCCGCTGCCGGACGGCCTCGGCGGCCTCGGCCCCGGCCCGCCGCCGGGCGTCCCGCAACGCCCCGCCGAGCAGGGCGATCCCCGAGCCGACGACGCAGTAGAGGACGAGCCCGGCCCGGTTCTCGAAACCATCGACCCAGAGGCTATTGCGCGGCGGCAGGAGGAAGCGGGCCATCGCGACCGCCCCCAGCCCGACCGCCAGCGCCGCCGGCCCTCGGCCCGCAGATCCGGCGACGACGAGCACGGCCAGGAACAGCGTGGCGAACGGGAAGAGGTCGCCGAGGATCGGGTCGAGGACCAGGCGGGCAGCGACGGCCGCGACGACGGCGACCGGAGCGAACCCATAACGGACCGTCGCCGAGCTGGACGAACTGAGCATGGTGAAATCCCGAGCAACGCCCCGGCCGAGGGCGGGCGGCGGAAAGCGGAACTTCCCTCACACCCGGGGCTTCGCGGAGGACGATCATAACGGATTCGGGGCGCGTTCGCTCCCCCTCCGCCCGCCGGCAACGCTCGGAGGGGCGATCGCCAAGTCGATGACGCCCTCGTCGAGGCCAGGGCGGCCCCTTTCATGGGGCGAACCGGGCGACGTGGCGGGATGTCTGGACGGGTCGAGTGCGGGCCTTCATGATCGGGAAACCTCACGTGCGGGACTGCATATCCGAAGACTCGGTCAAGCTCCGGCGAGCGGCGCTCGCCCGAGGAAGTGCCTGGCCGTCTGGGACGATCGGGGGAGGGACGATGCTGGCGATGGACGGATGGGCGGAGCACCTCGACCACGAAGACGATCCCGACTTCTGGCGTTTCGCCCTGCGATACATCTTGTCCGAGATCGCACCGAGGCCGGGTGTCCTGATCGAGGTCGGCCGTTGTTCGCACTGGCTTAGGCCCCACCAGACCCGGTGGACGGCGGGCGGCGGCTTCGCCTGGCCGACCGGGTACGCCGGCGGTGGGCACGGCCGCTCCGGGCTCCCGCAGTTCGACTGGTCGGTCGTGCTGGGTCGGGACGGGAACGAGTGGGAGGTGGCCGAGGGGAGGCCGGCCCGGATCGCCCTCCGGCTTGCGCTGCCCTCGCGGACCCGCCGCCACCGCCAGGCCGCCGTGCATGCCCACTGGCAGATGGGGCGGGAGGAGGTCGTCTTCTATGGGTTCCGCAGGCGTCCCGACGGCTGGGCCTGCACGGCATCAACGTGAGTTGAGGTGAGCCCAGATGGGCGGGAAGAAGTACCATCACTTTGGGCCCCGATCGATACGATCACCTGGCGCATATAGCCTCGAATGAGGCAGGATGGCGGGCCGCGACGGCGCGGGATTGAGGCGAATCTCGGTTCGAGGGGGAACGGATTGATGAGCGTGACCATCAGGCGTGTCGGGCCGGCGGACCATGCCGGGTGGCTCCGGATGCGGCGAGCCCTCTGGGACGACTGCGCCGAGGAGCAGCAGGTCCGGGAGATGGGGGGAATCCTCGGGAGCGACTCGGAGGAGGTCTTCGTCGCCGAGCGGCCGGGCGGCGGGCTCGGCGGCTTCCTGGAGGTCGCCCTCCGGTCGAGGGCCGACGGGTGCGAGTCGACGCCGGTCGGCTACATCGAGGGGTGGTACGTGGATGAGGACCTCCGGCGGCAAGGCGTCGGGCGGGCCCTGGTCGAGGCGGCGGAGGCTTGGGCACGATCGAAGGGGTGCCGGGAGATGGCCTCCGACGCCGAGCTCTGGAACGACACCAGCCACCGGGCTCACGGGGCGCTCGGCTACCGGGAGGCGTCCCGGCTCGTCCATTTCACCAAGGAATTGCACCGATGAGCGAGCTGCCGGGCCGCACGGACGAGATCCCGGGCCACAACCGCCGGGCCTGGGACCTCCAGGTCGAGCGTGGCAACCGCTGGACGGTCCCGGTCGGGCCCGAGGAGGTCGCCCGTGCCCGGGGGGGCGACTGGTCGCTCGTGCTCACCCCGACCAGGCCCGTGCCCGCCGACTGGTTCCCTCCCCTGGCGGGCCTGGACGTGCTCTGCCTGGCCAGCGGCGGCGGGCAGCAGGGGCCGATCCTCGCCGCCGCCGGGGCGAGCGTCACGGTCTTCGACAACAGCCCCGCGCAGCTCGCGCAGGACCGGCTCGTCGCCGACCGGGAGGGGCTGCGGGTCGAGACCGTCCTGGGCGACATGGCCGACCTGTTCGCCTTCCCCGACGGGCGGTTCGACCTGATCTTCCACCCCGTCTCCAACGTCTTCGCGGCCGACGTCAACCCGGTCTGGCGGGAGGCGTTCCGGGTCCTCCGGCCGGGCGGCTCGCTCCTGGCCGGCTTCGTGAATCCCGTCCAGTACCTGTTCGACGACATCGCCCTGGAGCGGGGCGAGCTCCGGGTCGCCCACCGCATCCCGTACTCGGACCTCAGCAGCCCGACCGACGAGGAGCGCGCCAGGCTGATCGAGGAAGGCCGGCCGCTGGAGTTCGGCCACACCCTGGGCGACCAGGTCGGCGGCCAGCTCGCGGCCGGGTTCCTGCTCGCGGGCTTTTACGAGGACATCGACCCCGAATCCGTCCTGGGCGGCTACATCCCGTCGTACATCGCCACCAGGGCCTTGAAGCCGGGGGAGGAGGCGGCCGGCTAGCAGACGCCCGGGCCCCGGGTCGGCGATTCGGCGGCCTGGCCTCGCGGGTAGCCCCACTCGTCGAAGCTCCGGCCCCACTCGTCGGCGATCCGGGCTCGCAAGGGCTCGGGGAGGTCGGCGGGCCGGTTCTTCCGATAGCCGGCGATCGACCCGAGGTAGGCCTCCAGGCGAGGGCGGAGGCCGTCGACGCCCGCCAGGCCGAGGGACTCGTAGATCGACCCGACCACGCCGATCGGGTCGCGCTCCAGGTCCTCGTACCCGACGTCGACGAGCCGGCCGTCGGGGATCAGGCCCCTCTGGTCGAAGTAGGCGTCGTACATCTCGGCGTAGAGGCCGAGGATCGAGTCGTCGCCGTCCGGCGGAGGGCTTTCCTGGAGCCGGAAGACCGGCTGGACCGTGCGGATCATGTGCCTGGTCGAGCGGAAGACGTCGAAGGGGTCGCGGTGGATGTGGACGAACCGGGCGTCGGGGAAGAGCCCCAGGAGGAGCCCGATCCTGGCGGTGTGCGGGGGCGACTTGAGGATCAGCGGCTTGTCGTACCTCAGCGTCACCTTCTTGAGGAACGTGGTCAGGGCCCGCCCCCAGCGGCGGACTTCCTCGTCGGGGACGCCCCAAAAGGTCAGGTAGCGGGCGTAGTCGGCCCCGCCCGAGGGGAAGTACCAGGCCATGTAGGGCGACAGGCCGGTCATCGTGCCGAGGGCGATCTCGTCCTCGCCCGGCACCCCCGCCCCCAAGGCCATCGCATCCTGGTATCGGTGGCGGACGACGAGGCCGTCGGCGACCGGGGCGGCCCAGCGCTCGGTGGTGAGGAAGGTGTGGGGGTTGAGCACCTGGAAGAACGTCGGGGCGGCGAACCGCGGGTCGAGGGCCAGGAGGTTGTGCAGGTGCGTCGTGCCGCTCCGGTAATGCCCGAGGATGAACACCGGGGCCTCGACCCGGGCGGCCTCGACCCGCCGCCCGAACCGCCACCGCTCGACCCGGGCGGTGGCCGAGTTGGAGGCGGCGAGGGCGGTCTGGACCAGGGCCCGGGGCCAATGCCTCGCGTCGATCGCGAACCGGTGGCGCCGGAGCGTGGACCACCACTCGCCGAGGGTCATCCCTTCGAGCGGGTGGAAGACGTGCCGGGCGATGAAATCCCTGAACCTCTCGATCATCGGTGCCCCCATCCGGGGGGGCCGTCCCGGGCCCCCCCGCTTTCCCGATCAATGCTCGTCGGTGCCGCCCTTGCGGGCCAGGTAGTCGGCCGAGATCGACTTGAGGATCACCCGGCCGCTGCCGCCGAGGGCCGGGTCGTACCGCTCGGAGACCGGCGCGACGACGCAGCCCTCGCGCCCCGGGAACTTCCCGGCGGCCTCGGGCGGGCACATGGTGGTCGAGCCGTAGGTCTGGGCCTCGACCGCCTCCCAGGAGAACGGCCCCCGGTACAGGAGCGGGACCAGGCCCAGGCGGCAGTTCTTACCGTGGAGCTTCTCGGAGATCGCGACCTCCTCGCCGGGCCGGAAGACGTCGGGGAAGTTGCGGATGTTCTCGATCCCGGTGTAGCGGTGGAAGGCCTCGACCGAAGGCAAGGCGTCCCCGTCGGTCGGGCGGACGGGCGGCTCGAACTTGGTGACGCCGTAGCGGTCCTTCACGTCGAGGCCGACCTCCCAGGCCGGGTCGACGGCGTGGTCGATCGTGCCGTAGCTCGCCTCCCCCCGGAGCCGGGCCGCCCGGACCCGGAGCCCCGGCTTGCGGGTGCCGTCGAACTCCCTGGGCAGGGGCGCGAGGTACTTGGCGATCCCCAGCCGATCGGCCAGCTCGGGCGGGAGCACGCTGTCGGGCGGGAAGTAGACGACCCGCCGGCCGGCCTCCAGGCCCAGGGCCTTCTGGACGATGACCGGCCAGCCCTTGACGGTGATGAATTCGAGGGCGTCGGCGTTGGGGTGCGGATACACCGCCTTGACCTCGCAGACCTCGACGACGAGCGTGCTCATGGTGACCTGCTCCCTTTCGAACCCTCCGCGAACGCATGCCCGAGTCGGACCCGGGCGGGCCCGTCCTGGTTCGGTCCACCTTGCTCGATCCGCCCTACGGGTCAGGCCGTCCCGGCCTCGGCGGCTCGGGGGGTCCGGGCGTCGAGCGCTTCGGTCTCGGCGGCGGTCCCCGCGAGGAGCAGGAAGCGGGTCCGGAGGATGAGTTCGCCGGCCCGGGCGACGCGCGGGAGGGTTGAGCGAGCCGGGGCGCCGAGGACGTCGCAGTGCAGGCTGCCGGCGACGTTGCGGTCGTCGGGGCATCGGAGCACGAACGGGCCGCCCCCGGGAGCCAGGCGGATCACCCCGAGCTTGTCGTCGATGTTCACCCATCGGGCCCCCATCGCCACCCGCTCCTCCCCCAGGCCGAGCCGCCTGGAGAGCTTGCGGGAGAGCCGGCCGAGCCGCCCCCGGCCCGGTCGCGGTCGCGATGCCCGCTCCGGGTCGAACCCGACCTTGCGCGAGCCGCCGTCCCAGGCGTAGGAGCGCCCGAAGTCGTTGAAGAAGTCGTTGGCGACGTAGAGCTGGAGCCCCTCGCGCGAGAGCACGACAACCTTCGACCTCGCCAGGAACGTCGACTCGACCTCCGCCCGGCGCTCCTCGGGGACGACCCGGAATCGGAGCCGGTGTTCCAGGGCGAAGCCGCCCCGGGACGGGTAGAGGACCACCCCCGACACCTCGAACCCCTCGCCCTTGGGGACCATCGTGCGGATGAACAGGGCCGGCCTCAGCCCGGGCACCTCGACCCGCCCGAGCAGGTTCCCGGCGGCCCACTCCGCGGCGTGCTCCATCCCCTCGGGGATGAACTGGGCGGAGGGGATGCTCCGGCCCAGGCAGGTCCAGGAGAACGACGCGAACAGGGCCGGCGTCCGGACGAAGCAGGTCCCCGACTCGGGGCTCAGGTGCCTCGCGGCGAGCCGGGTACCGAGGTCTTCGGGGCCCGCCGAGTCCTCGGGGGGGCCGAGCGAGCGGTGGAGGAGATACGCCAGGCCGAGGGCGGCGAAGCAGTCGCTCTCGTACTTCGCGCTCTGGCCCGAGTAGACGCCCCGGGTGACCCGCCGGCCGAAGAAGCTGCCGTCGCCGTTGGCCTCCTGCTCGCGCTCCAGGGTCCGGACGCGGGCGGCCTCGACCGCCCGGGCGTCGGGGTCGCCGAACCGGTACTGGATCAAGGCCAGGGCGGGGACGATGAAGTATTCGCCGTAGGTGTACCGCGCCCAGTCCTGGCCGCCGAGGTAGGCGAACCGCGAGCCGAGGAACGTCCCCTTGAACCGCCGCCAGAGGTCGCCGACGTGGTGGAAGATCGCCTCGGGGGCGGGTCTGCCGGACCGGGCCAGCGCGTGGACGCTCCAGGCGACCGAGGCGAGCGGGCTGGCCACGTAGCAGAAGTGGCAGGAGCCGTGGTTCTCCAGGGTGAAGTCGCCGTGCAGGTTCACCGTGTAGACCTGGTCGCGGAGGGGGCGGCCGTCGACCGGCTCGTCCGACTCCCGGTCCTGGGGGGCCGAGAGGGTGTTGACCGCGAATTCGACGAGCTTCTCCCGCCAGAGGGGGGCGTCGGGGTGGTCGGGGAAGAGGCCGAGGGCCGCGGCGAGGATCTCGGAATCCCAGGCGTTCTCCTCGGCCTTCGTGTCGAGGAACAGGCCCGAGGGGGCCGACCGGCCGAGGTGGGCCGAGGCTTCCGAGGCGACGACCCGCTCGACGTCGTCGCGCTCGGCGGCCGTGAGTTGCTCCCAAATCAGCCGGGCGCCGTGGGCCATCTTGGCGGCCCACCACGACGACTGCCAGTCGTGCCCCCAGCGCCCGCCGTCGCCGCAGGTGCCCGAGCCGGTCCTGTGGCCGGCGGTCATGTATCGCAGGCTGGCCCGGGCGCGCTCCAGCAGGAGCCCCCGGGTCGCGGAGTCGAGGAGGGGTTCGAAGCCCGGGTCGGCGGCGAGCAGCGCGGCGGTGAAAACGAAGTTCCCGGCGGTCCTCAGCCCGTCCTCGCCGCTCGACGGGTCGCCGAAATACCCGTCCTCGGCCCGGCCGAGGGGGGCGGCGTGCCACCCTCGGCCGGAATATTCAGGGAAGCGTGCGAGGATCCGGCGGTAGTCATCGAGCGATGGATAGGACAGGGCGCGCTCCCGCGATTTTGGGCGGATGACGAGGCCCCCGGGGGCGATCCCGCGGCGTCAGGCCGGCCTCGCGAAGATCGGATCGCTGCCGTTGGCGATGGCCGCGACCATCGTCCGCTCGGCGTCGTTGAGCGGCGTGAGCGCCCCCGCCTGGGCCAGCTCGACCGCCATCTTGAAGAGTTCCCAGTGGCCAGGCGGGATCATCGCGTGGGCCGGCAGGTTGCTGGTGAACCGGAGGCCGAGCGCGGCCTTGTCGACCTGGTCGAACGGCTCATACCACGTCTTGTTCCACTTGCGGTCTTCCTCCTTGACCGCCCACTTCTGGTGGGCCATCGCCTTCAGGGCGAGGATGCCCTTGTTCCCGTCCAGGGCCCGCTTGTGGACCGAGGGGCCGAATCCCTCCTTGATCCAGGTCGGGAAGCCGAGGGGGAAGAGGATCGAGTCGAAGTCGTGGCGGTCCATCGCGGCGTGGGCCGCCTGCTCGCTGTGGGCCGAGAAGCCGAGGTAGCGGGTCTTGCCCTGCTCCCTGGCCTTGAGGAAGACCTCCATCGCCCCGCCCGGCGCGAAGGCCCGCTCGACGTCTTCCAGGCTCGTGATGGCGTGGAGCTGGTAGAGGTCGACATGGTCGGTCTGCAACAGCCGGAGCGACTCGTCCAGCTCGCGCTGGGCGCCGGCCGCATCCCGCCGGGTCGTCTTGCAGGCCAGGAAGGCCTTGTCGCGGTGCGGCTTGAGGGCGGGGCCGAGCCGCTCCTGGGCGTTGCCGTAGCTCGGCGCCACGTCGAAGTAGTTGACGCCCCGGTCCACCGCCTCGGAGACGTAGCGGGCGGCCTGCTCCGGCGTCACGTCCTTGACCACGATCCCGCCGAAGCCGATCACCGAGATCTGGTCCTTGGCCCGTCCGTAAGGCCGCCTGGGGACCGGCTTGGTGGGCGACTCGCCCGACTGGAGGGAATCCCTGGCGGCGAGGTAGCCGGGGTCGAGCAGGGCCAGGGCCCCGGCGGCGGATAGCCCCTTGAGAAGTTCGCGACGTTCCATCTTCGGTGTCCTCCCCGGTCCAAGATTGCGATGCCCTGGCATGATACGCCAGGAAAACGCCGGGGACCAGCGGACGGTCGACCCCGGGGCGATCGCAGCTTCCTGCATCGCGACCGCAAGAAGGTGGAATACCGGCCCCCGGCCGCCCCCTAGGATGCGACCGACGCGGGGACGGACATCGGCGGGAGATCTGGTCGAGCAACACCCGACCGGCCCGAAGTTGAACACCGATCAGGTCGAGAACACTCATGGACAATGATGCGACGAGGCAGGGCGACGGCGACTCCATCTCGCGCCGGCAGGCGCTCGCCCTCGCGGCGGGCTCGGCCGGCGTGCTGCTGGGCGGCGTGCCCGCGGCGGCCGTGGCCGAAGCGCCGGCGGCGAGGCCGGCCCGGCGGTTCGACGTGGTGGTGGTCGGCGGCGGCCCCGCCGGGCTCAGCGCGGCGCTGGTGCTCGGGCGGGCCGGCCGATCGGTGCTGGTCTGCGACTCGGCCCAGGGGCGCAACGCCCCGGCGGCGGCCGTCCACGGCTTCCTCACCCAGGACGGCACGTCGCCCGCCGAGTTCCGGCGGATCGGCCGGGAGCAGTTGAAGCCCTACGGCGTCGAGTTCCACGCCGGCAAGGCGAGCGACGCCCGCAAGGCCGGGGGCGGGTTCGAGGTCACGCTCGACGGGTCCGAGGTCGTCGCCTGCCGCAAGCTGATCCTGGCCACCGGCATGGTGGACGACCTGCCCGAGGTCCGGGGCCTGCGCGAGTTGTGGGGCTCGGCCGTGATCCACTGCCCCTACTGCCACGGCTGGGAGTTCCGGGGCCGCCCCTGGGCCTTCCTCGTCCCGCCCGAGGCGACCGTCGAGGTCGCCACGCTCCTGCTCGGCTGGTCGAAGCAGCTGGCGCTCCTGACGAACGGCCCCTCCCGGGTCTCGCCCGAGCATCGGGCCTGGCTGGAGAAGCACGGCATCGAGGTCGTCGAGGGCCGGGTCGACCGCCTGGAGGGGGACGGCGGGCGGCTCAAGGCGGTCCACCTCGAAGGCGGCCGTCGACTGGAGCGGGACGTCTTGTTCCTGCGGACCCGGCTCCGCCAGGCGTCGGACCTGCCCGAGAAGCTGGGCTGCTCGCTCCTGACCCAGGGCATGGGGACCGGCATGGTCAAGACCGAGCCGAGCGGGGCGACCGAGGTCGAGGGCCTCTACGTGATCGGCGACGCCTCGGGGGTCGGCGTGCCGACCGTCACCTCGGCGGTGGCCGAGGGCGGGACGACCGCCGGGGCCGCCAACATGGCCATGCTCATCGAGGACGCCCGCTAGGCCGGGGCCGGCCCCCGCCCCCGGCCAACTCGCCGGGGGTGACGCCGAGCAGCCGCCGGACGTGGCGGTGGAGGTGGCTCTGGCCGGAGAAGCCGACCCGGGCCGCCGCCTCGGCGATGTCGCAGCCGGCCCGGAGCAGCTCCCCGGCCCGCTCGACCCGGCGGCGGATGACGTACTGGTGGGGCGTCGTCCCGGTCGACGCCCGGAACCGGCGGATGAAGTGATAAGGGCTCAGGCCGGCGACGGCGGCGAGGCGGTGGCCGGAAAGGTCGCCGTCGAGGTTCCCCTCGATGTGGTCCGTCACCCGCCGCAGGGACCCGTCCGGGAGCCCGTCGGCACCTCGCCCCGGCCCCTGCCCCTCGCCGCCATATTCCCGGAGCAGGTGGACCGCCAGGGCGGTGCCGAGCGTCTCGGCGAACATCGCCCGGGCCTCCCGGCCGGGGTGGGCGTCGTCGGCGAGCTTGCGCGCGACCTCCCCGGCGAAGCGGTCGCGCCGGATCGCCGCCGGGCGGAGGCCGACCGCCCCGAGGCCGGCACGCTCGGCGACCCGATCGAGCAGGCCGGTCGAGATCCGGACCGAGATCGAGTCGAACGGCCGCTCCCACCGGGCGAGGGTGGGGACGAACGCCGGGCAGACCACGACGTCCCCGACCGAGGGCCGGCCCGAGTAGGCCCGACCCTCGCCGAAGTGCCACTCGACGCGCCCGGGGCTGGACAGGATCAGCGAGACCTGGTGGAAGGCGTGGGCATGACGGCCGGCGATCTGGTGCGAGTCGGGCGTCCAGCGATGGAGGGCGAGCCCGTCGGCGAGGATCTGGTCGCCGCGTCCCAGCGTGACGATGTCCGTACCTTCGTCCATGCAAGCTCCTCGTGATCCGGGCCGTCGGGGGGCGTCGTGACCCTCCGGGACGTCGTGGAGTCGCCCGACCTGGAAGAACGTCACGCCGGGCGAGGTTATTGTAGCGATCACCGAGGGCGAAGTCCCCCCGAGGTCGGGGGGTCGCCCCGGGGCAGCGGGGGCGGCCCCGAGGGTCACGGCGGCGTGGTGCGGCCGATCGTCCGAGGAGAGGGCCTGACCGTGGCGATCGCCAAGACCAACGCGGTGCGGCTCCTGGAGCGCCTGGGCGTCCCCTTCGAGCTCCGGGCTTACGAGGTCGACCCCGAGGACCTGGCCGCCGAGAGCGTCGCCCGCAAGGTCGGCCTGCCGGCCGAGCAGGTGTTCAAGACGCTGGTGGCCCGGGGCGACAAGCACGGAGTCTGCCTGGCCGTCGTGCCGGGCAACCGCGAGCTGGATCTGAAGGCGCTGGCCCGGGCGACCGGCGACAAGAAGGTCGACACGGTGCCGCTGAAGGAGGTCGAGCCGCTGACCGGCTACATCCACGGCGGCGTGACGGCCCTGGCCTGCAAGAAAAGCTACCCGGTCTATCTCGACGAGACGGCCGGGCTGTTCGAGGTGATCTCGATCTCGGCGGGCCTCCGAGGGCTGCAAGTCCTCATCGCGCCCGACGACTACGCCCGAGCGGTCGAGGCCCGGGTCGTCCCGATCGCCAAGGAGAAGGGGTAGATCCCGGACCCCGGGCTTCGACCGCGGGGAAGGATGGGGGGAACCGCCTCGGGAAACGAAAAACCCTGGCACAACGGTGGGTTGTGTCAGGGCTTGATGAGCTGGGGAACTAGGATTCGAACCTAGACTAAGGGTCTGTTCCAAAATAACTTGGTGAATTTCTGCCAAATTACCCAGATTGCCAGGCGTTTCCTGATTTGGCATCATCAACTTATTTTGGAACGGCTCCTAATACTACTCCGTAGGAACATTTGGCCACCTGCTTGTTTTCAAGGGTTTCGCGGCCTCTTACAAAAGTCGATGACCGTCCTTGGACTTCTGTAAGATGGCTTTTTTCCCTTAATTCGCGATAGTGGGCTTCTGTTCCTACGGAGTAGTACTAAGTGAGTCAGAGTCACGACGACTAGCCGATTGAAAAACATACAAAAACCGCCAAATCCGCCCCGACGAACGACTTGTGACTTTCCATCGTTTCTACGGATTGCCACGGTTTGGCACGATTCGGATTGAATACCGTGCAGAACCGTGCATCGGGATTGTACCGTGCACCCCCCTGAATCGCCAGCGAGCCGGGTGCCGGGAAGCCGGGATTCGGTCAAGCGGGATGTCCGGCCAGCCGCCCGATCACGACTTCGCAATCCTAAACAATTCGCTTGCCATGATTGGCGTGTCCGGTTAGATTCCGGCCTGCCCCCTCGACTTACCATCCAAGATCAACATCCGGGTGCACAAAGATGCTCATCAGGGCCATCGCGTGTTCGCTCCTCGCCTTCGCCGCCGCCTCGGGGTATGCCTCCGCATCGGCCATCTCCCCCTCGCCGAACCAGCCGCACCCCGAGCAATTGGGCTGGACCACCGACTACCAGTGCACCGGCCAAGTGCCCAACTTCCAGTTCACGCTGACATGGACCTAGTGGCAGACCAACTGCGTGATCCCCATGAAGCCCCAACCACCTCCCGTGGGCAGCTCGGTCCCGTTCAACTGCCCAGGCAACTTCACGGTCCAATGCGTGGTCACGTACATGCAAGGCGGCGGGGGGCAAAACATGAAGGCGCCGCCGGGCCCCGAGACCGTGGCGAGGCAGGTCGTCATCCAGCCGCCGTCGGTCGTGGATGTCCGCGGCTCCGGGGTGGCCACGAACTATGCCGGCTCCGTCCCCGGGGTCGGGGCGCCGAACAGCGGTCCAAACAACACCCCAAGCGGCCAACCCGGGGCTTGAATCAACTTCGTCCTCCAGTCCGGCGGCAACACCATCGGGCCGCAGAACACCGGGTTCACCGTGCAGGAAAAGCTCACCAATTACGTCGCCTATGGCAAGAACTACCCAGACACCCAGTGGAGGCCCAATAATCCGTGGCCGTCCACCGGTGTAGTTCCCTTGTTGCAGGGCCTGTAGAATAGAGGGCCATGAGAGCCAAGGATACGGTCCCCTGCAACAACTGCCGTCGGCTTCAGACGCGAGTCGATGCCCTGGAGGCC
>JAABUQ010001821.1_pt1 | contig 44034 bp, 34 predicted proteins | sample 5560001 | NCBI WGS metagenome assembly JAABUQ01 (sample SAMN10711888, study PRJNA513371) | rock metagenome | isolation source: Antarctica rocks | place: Antarctica: Victoria Land, Finger Mt nord | collected 2015-12-18 | reverse complement strand
CGGCCTGCGCCAGGATGGCGAGCAGCGCGTTCTGCCGCAGGAAGGTGCTCTTGCCCGCCATGTTCGGCCCAGTCAGCAGCAGCACGCGCCGCATGGCCGACAGGTCGCAGTCGTTCGGCACGAAGGCCGCGGTGCCTCCCAGCGCGTCCTCGACGACGGGGTGGCGTCCCGCGCGGATGCAGAACTCGTCGCCGTCCGTCACCGCCGGGCGGCACCAGCGCCCACCCTCCGCCAGGCGGGCGCAGGATTGCAGCACGTCCAGCCGGGCCAGCGTGTCGGCGCAGGCGGTGATGGCGTCGGACTGCGCGAGCACGGCCTGCACCAGCGTCGCGAACACCAGCCGCTCGCGCGCTGCCGCTCGGTCTGCGGCCTCGCTGATGCGGCGGTCGAGGTCGGCGAGTTCCGTGCAGCCGAAGCGGGCGCCGTTGGCCATGGCCTGGCGAAGCGTGAGGTCCGGGTGCGCCTGCAGCCGCTCGACGGCCGCTGCCGGCGCCTCGATGACATAGCCGAGCTGGGCGTGGTACCGGATCTTGAGCGACGCCACCCCGTATCGCTGCGCGTAGTCGAGGGTCAGCCCGGCGATCACCCGGCGGCTGTCGTCCCGCAGGTGCCGCTCCGCGTCCAGCTCGCCGTCGAAGCCCTCGGCGATTACCCCGTCATCGTCGAGCCGCGCCGGCAGTGGGACGGCCAGTGCGCGGGCCAGCAGGTCGCCGAGCGCCGGGTCGATGTCGAGCGCCGCCTGGTCCAGCGGCGCGCTGGCCAGCGCCGCCGACACCGCATGGGCCGCGGCCAGCGTCTGCGCCACCGCGCCCAAGTCTCGCGGCGCAGCGCGGCCGACCGACAGCCGCCCGAGCGCGCGGGCCACGTCCGGCACGCCGCGCAGCGCCGTCCGCAGCTCGCTTACTGTGGTCGGTTGCAGGAGCATCCAGGACCAGCCGTCCTGCCGCCGCGCGATGGCGTCCGGGTCGAGCAACGGCCCGCCGAGCTGCGCCGCCAGCAGGCGGGCGCCGGGTGCCGTGAGCGTGCGGCCGACGGCGGCGACCAGCGTGTGCGCGGCCCCGCCGTCCCGGGCGCGGGTGATCTCCAGGCTGGCGCGGGTCGCGGCGTCCAGCATCATCTGCCCGGCGAGCACCGCCGGCTGCGGCCGGGACAGCCGCGGCATCGTGCCGGCCTGCGTGCCGCGTACGTAGTCGAGCGCCACCGCGGCGGCGACCGCCTCCGCCTCGGTGAACGTGCCGAAGGCGTCGAGGCTCGCGGCGCCGAACGCCTCCGCCACGCGGCGCTGGGCCGCGGCGGGCGCGAGGGCGACGGTCGCCGGGCCGCGGCGGTCGGACCAGTCGCTGAGCGGGATGTCGTCCGGCGCCAGGATCTCCGCCGCCTCCAACCGGCCCAGCAGCGGCGGCAGGTCGGCGGGGGAGGGAGCCGCGGTCTCGAACAGCCCGGTGGACACGTCCAGCCACGCGGCCCCCAGCCCCGTGCCGACGCGTGCCAGGGCCAGCAGCAGGTTCGGCCGGTGCGCGTCGAGCAGGCTGTCCTCCGTCAGCGTGCCTGGCGTGACCAGGCGCACCACGGCGCGGCGCAGCGGACCCTTGCCGGTGCGGCCCTTGGCCGGCTCCATCTGCTCCGCCACCGCAACGCGGAAGCCGCGGCGGATCAGGCGGGACAGGTAGGCCTCCGCCGCGTGTACCGGGACGCCGCACATCGGGATCGGCTCGTTGTTGTGCTCGCCGCGCCGGGTCAGCGCGATGTCGAGGGCGGCGGCGGCGGCCTCCGCGTCGGTGAAGAACAGCTCGTAGAAATCGCCCATGCGGAGGAACAGCAGGGCGTCGGGGTTGTCGGCCTTGAGCGCGAACCACTGGGCCATGGCGGGGGACGCGCCTGCGGCGCTGGGGGCGGGGGACGTGCCTGCGGCGCTGGGCGGCTTCATGCCGCCATTCTAACAAACCATGCCGCACCTGCGAAGCGGCTGGGTTACGCGCCCGGTTCGGCTGTCGTATGCAGGTCGATCCCATCGGGCGAAGGCCCGCCCCTCAGGAGTTTGACCCATGGCTGACGGCATCATCGAACCGCGCGCAGGCCGGGTCTCCGCGGAGGAAGCGCTGGCGCTGCACTCGGGCGGACGGCCCGGCAAGCTGGAAACGCGAATCAGCAAGCCGCTGGTGACGGCGCGGGACCTCAGCCTCGCCTACTCGCCCGGCGTCGCCGAGCCGTGCCTGCATATCCAGCGCGACCCGGCGCTGGCGTACGACTACACGACCAAGGGCAACATGGTCGCCGTCATCTCCAACGGTACGGCGGTGCTGGGCCTCGGCAACCTGGGCGCGCTCGCCAGCAAGCCGGTGATGGAGGGCAAGGTCGCGCTGTTCAAGCGCTTCGCCGACCTCGACGGCATCGACCTTGAGATCTCGACCGAGGACGTGGAGGAATTTGTCAACTGCGTGCGCTTCTTGGGCGCGGGCTTCGGCGGCATCAACCTCGAGGACATCAAGGCGCCGGAGTGCTTCGTCATCGAAAGCCGGCTGCGCGAGCTGATGGACATCCCGGTGTTCCATGACGACCAGCACGGCACGGCCATCGTGGCGGCGGCCGGGCTGATCAACGCCTGCCACCTGACCGGGCGCAGCCTATCGGACACGCGGCTCGTGGTGAACGGCGCGGGCGCAGCCGCCATCGCCTGCGTCGAGCTGCTGAAAGCGATGGGGGTTCGGCCGCAGCACGTGACGCTTTGCGACACCCGGGGCGTCGTGTACCAGGGCCGCACCGCCGGCATGAACCAGTGGAAGTCGGGCCACGCGGTCGCCACCGAGGCGCGTACCCTGGCTGACGCGGTGGCAGGGGCCGATGCGTTTTTCGGCCTGTCGGTGCGCGGCGCGCTCACGGCGGAGATGGTGCGCAGCATGGCGCCCCGGCCGATCATCTTCGCCATGGCCAACCCCGACCCGGAGATCACGCCGGAAGAAGCCCGTGCCGTGCGGGACGACGCGATCATCGCGACCGGGCGCAGCGACTACCCGAACCAGGTCAACAACGTGCTCGGCTTTCCCTACATCTTCCGCGGCGCGCTGGACGTGCGGGCCAGCACGATCAACGACGCGATGAAGGTCGCCGCCGCGGAGGCCCTGGCGGCGCTGGCGCGGGAGGACGTGCCGGACGAGGTGCACAAGGCGTCCTCCGGCGGCGCGCGGCTGTGCTTCGGCCCCGACTACATCATCCCGAACGCCTTCGACCCGCGGCTGATCAGCCACGTGCCCCCCGCCGTGGCCCGCGCCGCGATGGAAACCGGCGTGGCCCGGCGCCCGATGGCGGACCTGCGCAAATACGCCCGCACCCTGTCCGGGCGGCTCGATCCCACGGCCAACGCGCTCGACGCCATCATGGAGCGGGTGCGGGCCAACCCGAAGCGCGTGGTGTTCGCGGAAGGGGAGGAGGAGAAGGTCGTCCGCGCCGCCGTCGCTTTCCGCAACGCGGGCTACGGCACGCCGGTGCTGATCGGGCGGGAGGACCGGGTGCGGCAGACGATGGCCGGGCTGGGCCTGGGGCTGGCGGACGGGATCGAGGTGCACAACGCCCGGCTGTCGCAGCACAACGCGCGCTATGTCGCGCTGCTGTATGAGCGGCTGCAGCGGCGGGGCGCGCTTGCCCGGGATTGCCAGCGCATGGTGAACCAGGACCGCAACGTGTTCGCGGCCTGCATGGTGGCGGCGGGCGACGCCGACGCGATGCTGACCGGGCTGACCCGCTCCGCCGCGGTGTGCTTGGACGACATCGGCCAGGTGATCGACACGGCGCAGGGCAAAATCAGCTTCGGCTTGACGCTGATGGTGGGCGCCCACGGCACGATCTTCATCGGCGACACGCTGCGCCACGAGCGGCCATCGCCGGAGCAACTGGCCGACATTGTCATGGGCAGCGCCGCGGCGGCCCGGCAGCTCGGGCACGAGCCGCGGGTGGCGCTGCTGTCGCACTCGACGTTCGGCAACCCGATGCACCGCACCGTGCACGGCATCCGGGAGGCGGTGTCGATCCTGGACGGGCGCGGCGTCGATTTCGAGTACGACGGCGACATGAGCCCGGACGTGGCCCTCGACCCGGCGATTCGTGCGCTCTACCCGTTCTGCCGGCTGACCGGGAACGCGAACGTGCTGGTGATGCCGGGCCTGCACTCGGCGCACATCACGTCGCGCCTGGCGCCGCGGCTTGGCCAGGCGAGCACCATCGGGCCCCTGCTGCTCGGCCTGGCGCAGCCGGCGCAGATCGTGCCGATGGGGGCGTCGGTCAGCCAGATCGTGGACCTGGCGGGGCTTGCCGCCTATCAAGCCATCCACGTCCAGGCTATCAAGGGTGCCTGAACCACTCGTACGTGAACCTCTGGCCGGGACCGAAGCGTTGGATCAAGCAAGCCTGAACCCTGCAACTGGCGAGCGGCCGGCGCAGGTCGCGCAGCGGCTGAAAAGCATCTTCGCCGGGTCCATCGGCAACCTGATCGAATGGTACGATTTCTACGTTTACAACTCGTTCGCGATCTACTTTGCCAAGTCGTTCAGCGAGAGCACTGATCCGACGGCGCGGTTCCTCACGGTGTTCGGCATCTACGCCGTGGGCTTCGTGATCCGGCCCATCGGCGGCTTCATCCTTGGGTATTATGCCGACCGGAAAGGGCGGCGCGCGGCCCTGACCTTGTCGGTGCTGCTCATGTGCGCAGGCTCCGGCCTGATCGCGGTGCTGCCGACCTACGCGACGGCCGGCGTGTGGGCACCGCTGCTCCTGCTGCTGGCCCGGCTGCTGCAAGGGGTGTCGCTAGGCGGCGAGTATGCGTCGTCCGCGACGTACCTCAGCGAGGTCGCCGGGTCGAGGCACCGGGGGTTCTACAGCTCCTTCCAATACGTGACGCTGATCGGCGGCCAGGTGCTCGCGGCGCTGGTGCTGCTGGTCATGCAGCAGGCGTTCAACGCGGCGGAGCTGGAAGCCTGGGCCTGGCGCATCCCCTTCGCCATCGGCGCGTTCGGGGCGCTCTACGGCCTGTACCTGCGCCGCAACCTCGCGGAAACCGAGGAATGGAAGCGGGCCAGCCGCGAGCCGCGGCGGAGCCTGATCCGGGAGCTTCTCGCGCACCCGAAGGAGCTGCTGCTGGTGTTCGGCCTGACCATGGGCGGCACCACGGCGTTCTACACTTTCAGCAGCTACATGCCGACCTACCTGTCCAACACGCTGAAGTTCCCGCGCGAGTGGGTGGCGGAGATCAGCTTCATCACGCTGATCCTTTACGCCGCCATGCAGCCGGTGTTCGGCGCCATCAGCGACCGGATCGGCCGACGTCCGGTGCTGATGTGGTTCGGCGTCATGGGCACGCTGTTCACCGTGCCGATCCTGACGGCGCTGGGGTCCGCGACAGGGTATGTCCAGGCGATGCTGCTGATCCTGGCGGCGCTGGTGATCGTGTCCGGCTACACGTCGATCAACGCCGTGGTGAAGGCGGAGCTGTTCCCCGCTGGGGTGCGGGCGCTGGGGGTCGGGCTGCCCTACGCCATGGCGGCTTCGATCTTTGGCGGCACGGCGCCGCTGATCGCGCTGCAGTTCAAGGCGGCGGGGCATGAAAGCTGGTTTTACTGGTACGTGACGGCGCTCACGTTTCTTTCGCTGCTGGTTTACGCGCTGATGCGGGACACCAAGGTGCAGACGCGGATGGAGCAGTAGCGCATATTATTTGAAACGTACGGTGTTCTTTGCAGCAGAAATTCGACGACAATCTGTTGTTGGATAATTACGTAGAATTTTTCGTTGCTAAATCTTGTTTAGCGCTGCATGGTTGAGCCCGCTCGTTCAGCAACGAGTTGAAGGCTTTGCTGCAAACGCTTTGATCTGGCAACTGAGAGCTTACCGATGCATAACGCTGCGATCGCTCTCTTCACCCTGTCCTCAATCGTGAGTCTCTTCGGGGGTTATCTCCGCGACAGGTTCGTGTACACCGAAGAGCGCCCAATCGCCGAGGACTTAAAAGGCGTATGCAAGGTCCAAAGGCGCCTGTGTATCGGGTTTTTTATCATGGCAGGCTTGGGATTGGCTTTCGCGATCATCAACGCGCTTGCATTTGGGATTTTCCATCTGAGCGATACGGACGCTTTTTGGACGGCAGCCGCAGCCGGAGCTTGGTCAGCCGCCGTGCTGGCTTTATTCGCGACGACCTACGGCACCATGCAAAAGGCAAAAACGCTGTTCGGGTCTTGGTAGCGGTTTTAGCGAAGGGGCTTGGGCGAGAGCGGCGACAAGCTCAGTAGAATCATATCCGACCGGGCGCAGCCGACGCACCCTTAATTGCGCCGGCCTGCAAACGAACCCGCACAAAACCCTCCCGTGCTAACCGACAGCCTCGACTTGACGAGACGCCTCAACCTTGGCCACGCCCTCGGTCAGCATCTCGATCCGGCCGGTGATCTGGCCGCCGTCCTCGACCTGCAAGCGGCGGCAGCGGGCGGTGCCCAGCACCTTGCCGGTCGCCCGGACGATCAGGTTGCCGCGCACCGTCAGAGTTCCGTCGATGGTGCCGCCGATCTCCGCGTCCTCGACCTCGACCTCGCCCTTGAACACGCCGCCTTGGGCGATGCTCAACTCGGCCGCATGGATCATGCTGGCCTCGACGGTGCCTTCGACGACCAGGCGCTCGGCGTCTGCGACGGTTCCTTGAACGGAGATGCCGCGTCCGACGACCAGGGTGCGGCGCTCCGGCGCCTCGCGCGCGCGGTCCGGCATCGGGACGGGGCGCGGCGGGGCGACGAGGCTCGGCGCCGGGTTGGCGGGGGGCGGCGCCGGCGTGCTGGGCACGCCGAGGCTTGAGGCGGAAAACGGCGTGCGGGCCATGGCGGGAGCCTCCTTGGACGGAACGGGGCGATAGGGGGGGACGCCGAGGCCGGTATCGGCCGGCCAGACCGATCCGCCTTGTTCCAGCGGGCGCGGCGCTTCCAGCACGGCGGAGTCGTCCGTCAGGCCTTCGGCGGCGCCAAACGTGTCATGCTGCGGGGCGGCTGATTCGTTGCCCATGGAACCTTCGGGTCTGCGGCGCTTGAACAAGCGGGTCCTCCTTGCGAGGCTGCGCGCCCGTGTCGCGGTGCGCGTTAGGTGTGGCCTAACATAAGCCGGCGCCATTTCACAACCCGTAACAAAGTTTTTAGCGGGCACGGTTCAGCACATGGACCATCGCCGCCGTGCCGACGACGGGAACCAGCAGGTTCAGGCCCGGCACGCTGCCTGCCAACGCCAAGGCGACCCCTTGGGCCAGCACTGTCAGGCGCAGCCGGGCATAGCGCCGCAGCGCCTCTGCCCGTCCCATGCGGCGCATGGCGACGCCCATAAACAGGCCGCGGCCGATGCCCCATCCGGCGACCAGCCATCCGAGCACGAGGCCGACTCCGGGCAGGAGAAGCGCCAGCAGCAGGGCGACGATCTGGAGCGCCAGGACCTGTGCCCCGAGCGCTAGGCCGTCCCACGCCTGCACTGCCAACGGCGCGCCCAGCGGCACCGGCAGGCCCGGGTAGAACCGCCCGTCCACCGCGGCGGCGATGCGGTCCATGTAGAGCGTCGCGATCAGCAGGGCGACCGGCACGAACAGCCACAAGGCCAGCAGCGCCGCGCCCGCGCCCCCGGCCAGCCCAGCAAGCCAGCCCAGCCAGCCCGGCCGCGCCACGACCTGCTCCACCGCCCAGACGCTGCCCGCCAGCAGGGCCAGGAAGACCGCGCCCGACAGCGCGAGGCTGCGCCAAACGACGCCGAGGAACACCGGGTCCTGCAACTGGGCGACGGCGCGGGAAAGCGGAGACAGCATGCAGGCGTCCTGAAATCTGGGTGCGGAGGCGAATATGGCGGGTTGCAGGCAGGTAAGGCGAATGTTGATGCCGGGGGCGAGTTCAGCTTTCAGCTCGGCGGCGCCGCAAGCGCCTCCCGCAGGCATTCCGCGACGGCGCGCAGCTTGGCCGACGGGTGGCGTCCCTCGGGATGGGCCATGTAGATGAACTCGGCCTCCGCGGCCGCGCCGACCTCGATGATGGCCAGCGCACCGGCCTTGACCGCAGCGCCGATGATGAAGCTTGGCAAAAGCGCGATGCCGACACCGGCCATGGCGGCATCGCGCATCATGTCGCCGTTGTTCACGCGCAACCCGGGCAAGCCTTGCACGACATCGACGCCATCCAAGGTCCGGAAGCGCCAGTCCGCGCCACCGCGATTGGTGTAGTGGATGGCGCGATGCCGCTGCAGGTCAGCAACTGACCATGGCGTGCCATGACGGGCGAGGTAGTCCGGAGACGCCACAAGCACGCGTTGGCTGACGGCGAGGCGCCACACCGTCAGGCGCGTGTCCTCAAGCGGCCCATGCCGCACGACGGCGTCATAGCCTTCGGCGGCTGCATCCACCCGCCGGTCGTTGAGCTCGAGCGTCAGCTCGATGTGCGGGTGTTTCGTCAGAAACGGGTAAAGGGCAGGGCCGAGATGCATGCGGCCCAGGGAGACCGGCGCCGAGATGCGCAGTGGTCCCGAGAGCGTGCCCCGTCGTTCCGCCATGTCCGTGACGGCGTCCGCGACGTCATGCCCGATCCTGGTTGCCCGATCAAGGAAGGCCGTGCCGTCGTCGGTCAACGACAACCCACGCGTCGTGCGGTGCACGAGCGTGGTGCCTAAGCTCCGTTCCAGGTCAGCCAGGCGCTCGCTGACCACCGACTTCGACAGGCGCAGCCGCCTTGCTGCCTCGCTGATCGAACCCGCTTCGGCAACGGCGACAAAGGTCGCGATCCCATCAAGCTTCAGCATCGTTCGGTAAATCCGAAAGCGAGGTCCGGGATTGACAGTCTAGCCCGAACAGCAGGCGGGAGCCATGGTCCTGATCTGGAAGCGAGCCTGACGGCTCTGGAAGGAAAGAGCATGGGTTCGGACCAGAGGGTCGCCGTCGTCACAGGCGCTTCGAGGGGGATCGGCAGCAGCCTGGTGAAAGGCTTTCGCGAGATCGGCTACACCGTCGTCGCCAACTCGCGCCTTATCGAGGCGAGCGACTATGCCGGCGACTTGAACATATTGGCCATCGCCGGAGACATCGCCTTGCCAGAGACCGCCGAACGCATCGTCAAGACAACTGTCGAGCGGTTTGGCCGGATCGACACGGTGGTCAACAACGCCGGCGTGTTTATACCCAAACCGTTCGTCGATTATGCCGAGGCCGACTTCGCGACGATGGTGTCCGTGAACCTGGCCGGCTTCTTCTATGTCTCGCAAAGGGTGGCGTCCCAGATGCTGCAAGCCGGGTCTGGCCACATCGTCAACATCACCGCCTCCATCGCCGGCCAGCCGATGGCGTCGGTTCCCGCAGCCCTCGCCGCGCTGACCAAAGGCGGCCTCAACGCCGTCACGCGCTCCCTGGCCATCGAATACGCCGGCCAGGGCATCCGGGTGAACGCGGTGTCGCCCGGTGCGATCAAGACGCCGATGCATCCGCCCGAAGCGCACGGGTTTCTCGCCGGGCTGCATCCCATGGGCCGGATGGGAACGGTGGGCGAGGTGGTCGATGCTGTCCTTTATCTCGAAAACGCTGTCTTCGTGACGGGCGAGGTTTTGCATGTCGATGGCGGCGCGCATGCCGGCCGCTGGTGAACCTTCTTGGAGAAGCGTCCCATGTCCAATATGAGCGCTCAGGCGGCATGGCCCGACCGCCGCCTAGCCAACCTCCTGCAGATTGAACACCCGCTCGTGCTGGCGCCCATGGCCGGTCTCGGCACGGTCGAACTGGCGGCCGCGGTATGTCAAGCCGGCGGCCTCGGCTCCATCGGATGCGCCGCGATGCGGCCCGAGTTCGTGACGCAAGCGATCGAGAGGCTGCGCTCGCTGACCAAACGGCCCATCAACGTCAATTTTTTCTGCCATGCCCCGGCTCGGCTCGACCCGCAACGCGAGCAGGCTTGGCTGGAACGGTTGAGACCCTACTACCGCGAATTCGGGCTTGATTCCTCGCTCCCGGCCCCGCGCACGGATTTCCTACCCTTCGACGACGCCATGTGCACGGTCGTTGAGGCTGGCCGTCCGGAGGTTGTCAGCTTCCATTTCGGCCTGCCGGAGCCGTCCTTGCTGGCCCGTGTCAAGGCCGCCGGGTGCCGCGTGACGTCGTCGGCGACGACCGTCGAGGAGGCGCGCTGGCTGGAAAAGAGGGGCGCCGACGCCATCATCGCCCAGGGCGCCGAGGCCGGTGGGCACCGCGGCATGTTCCTGGCTGCAGACATGGATGCTGAGATGGCACGTCAGCCCGGCACGTTTGCTTTGGTCCCGCAAGTCGTTGATGCCGTTGATGTGCCGGTCATTGCCGCCGGGGGAATAGCCGATGCCCGCGCGATCAGCGCGGCGTTCGCGCTTGGCGCGTCGGGGGTGCAGATGGGCACCGCCTACCTGCTTTGTCCCGAAGCGGCGACGCCGCCTTTGTATCGCCAAGCATTGCGGGGGCCGGACGCAGCCGCGACCGTTCTGACCAACGTATTCACCGGGCGGCCGGCGCGCGCCCTGGTCAATCGAGCGGCGAGCGAGGTCGGCCCGATCTTGGACGCGATGCCGGATTTCCCGTTGCCGATGGCAGCCCTGGCATTCCTGCGCGCGAAAGCGGAGGAGCGGGGCAGCATCGATTTCACCCCGCTTTGGGCGGGACAGGCGGCAGCGCTGTGCCGGGAGCTGCCGGCTGAGATCTTGACCCGGGCGCTGGCGGACGAAACCCTGAAGCGGTTTCGACAGTTTGCTGAGGGAGTTGGCCAAAACGGGCTGCCGACAGACGACCGCCGCCCGGCATAGGTTTCGGCACCCGATTTCGCCGCGTCAATTGGCTTAACCACTTGATGCTGGGAGCGGCTTAATGGCAGGGATGCTGAACTCGCTACCAGCATCAATGTCAGGCGCACGCCAGACCCTCGCGTCCCGGGCAGCGCATCAGGAGCAGCCATGTCCTCTTCCCTTTCTCCCGCCCGCTTCGACATCCTTGGCATCGGCAACGCCATCGCGGACGTGGTGTCGCCGACGGGGGACGATTTCCTGTCGCGGCACGACCTGCGCAAGGGCGGCATGGCGCTGATTTCGGCGGAAGAGGCGGAGGCGCTGTACTCGGCGATGCCGCCGGGTCAGGAAAGCAGCGGCGGCTCGGCGGCGAACACCTGCGCCGTGGCGGCCGGGCTGGGTGCCCGGGTGGCGTTCATGGGCAAGGTGGCGGACGACCCGTTGGGCGCTGCGTTCCGCCGCGACATCACGGCGGCGGGCGTGCATTTCCCGACCGCGCCGCTACAGGGCGGGGCGCCCACGGCGCGCTGCCTGATCGCGGTCACGCCGGATGGCCAGCGCACCATGAGCACGTATCTGGGCGCCTGCGTGAGCTTCGGCGGCGCGGATCTCGACGAGGCCTTGGTGGCCGACAGCGCCGTGACCTACCTCGAAGGCTACCTGTTCGACCCGCCCTCCGCGCAGGCGGCGTTCCTCCGCGCGGCCGAGGCGGCGCATGGGGCCAGGCGGCTGGTGGCGCTGTCGCTGTCGGACGCGTTCTGCGTTGACCGGCACAGGCAAGCGTTCCGCGGCCTGGTGCGCGACCACGTCGATATCCTGTTCGCCAACGAGGCCGAGGTGTGCAGCCTGTATGAGGAGAACGAGTTCGAGGCGGCGGCGCGGCGCGCGGGCGCGGAGGTGGCGTTGGCGGCGCTGACCCGAAGCGAGGCGGGAAGCATCGTGCTGCGCGGCGCCGAGCGGGTGGAGGCGGCGGCAGCGCCCGTGCGCGTGGTCGATACGACGGGGGCCGGCGACGCCTACGCGGCCGGCTTCCTGGCTGCCCATGCGGCCGGGCGCGGCCTGCGCGCCTGCGGAGAAGCCGGAAGCCGGGCGGCGGCGGCCGTCATCGGGCAGTATGGCGCCCGGCCGCAAGCCGACCTTCGTGACATGGTTGCATCGATTCAGGATTGATGAGGGGGAACCCGACGCGGGAATCGTTGTTATACCGCCTCGACATGCCATGCGTGGCCCGTCGTGACGGATCAACAAAGGAAAAACCGCACATGCGTAAGACACTGCTGCTGTCGGCAGCGTTGCTCGCCCTGGCTTACGGTCCGGTGCTTGCACAGAACTCGATGTCGTCCACCCAGAGTCCGCCGTCGCCCAACTCCGGGCAGGGCATGCCCCAGCCGAGCAACAGCATTCCAGACACCGCTGGCACCGCGAGCCGCAACTTGCCGGGCGACGCGCTTGGCACGACGGGCACGCCCTCACCGTGGTCACGGCCGATGGCCTCCGGCGCCGACACGACGGGCGGGCACCGCCGGATGCGCCATCACCGCACGACGACCAGCGACGCCGGGATGGGCAGCAACGCCGGGATGAGCAGCGAGGTGGCCGTCGATGCGCCGCCCAGCAGCGCCTATCGCGGCGGCGCAGGCTCGCCGCGCTCCAACCACGCCAGCAACATCGCGGCGTCCGATACGCGGTCCGAGATCGCCCCGCGCCTGCCGGACCCGGCGACCGCCAGCAACACCCCGGAGGCCTATCTCGCGGCGGCGCAGAGCGCCCTCGCGTCCGGCAAGACCGGCGCGGCGCAGGAGGCGCTTGAACGGGCCGAAACGCGCTTGCTGTCCCGCTCGACTGACCCGTCCGCGGCGGCCAGCCCGGCGGACATGCCGATGGTGCAGCAGATCGGCCAGGCCCGCCAAGCCTTGGCGACACGCGACATCGCCGGCGCGCGCTCGGCCATTCGCGCCGCGATGGGCAACGAGGGCTAGGCCGCGCTGGACAACGCGGGCTAGATCCGGCAGGGGCTGGCCCGAACGGGCCGGCCCCGGTCCCCTCGCGAATACCGATCTCCTGCCGCGTCATTGATCGGGGGCGGCACCCTTTGGGCGTCTGCGGAGTTTTTCGCCTCGCAAAACCGCGGCTGCCCGTTTATGTGTGCAATGCAACACGCGGGCGGCGGTCAGGCCCCTGCGCCATCCCTATTCGCGGCCACGCCAGGCGCCAAGGTTTCCCATGGACATTCGCAATATCGCCATCATCGCCCACGTCGACCATGGCAAGACGACGCTTGTCGATCAGTTGCTGCGGCAGTCGGGGTCATTCCGCGAGCACCAGCAGGTGGCCGAGCGCGCGATGGACAAGAACGACCTGGAGCGGGAACGCGGCATCACCATCCTGGCGAAATGCACGAGCGTGATCTGGAAGGACAGCCGGATCAACATCGTGGACACGCCGGGCCACGCCGATTTCGGCGGCGAGGTCGAGCGCATCCTGAACATGGTGGACGGCGTGCTCGTCCTGGTGGACGCTGCGGAGGGCGCGTTGCCGCAGACCAAGTTCGTCGTGACCAAGGCGCTCGCCCGCGGCATCAAGCCGATCGTCGTCATCAACAAGGTCGACCGCGGCGACGCCCGGCCGGACGAGGTGCACAACGAGGTGTTCGACCTGTTCGCGGCGCTCGGCGCCAGTGACGAGCAACTCGACTTCCCCATGCTGTACGCGTCGGGCCGCCAGGGCTGGGCCGATCCGACGATGGACGGCGCCCGCAAGGACCTGGCGCCGTTGTTCGACCTGGTGATGAGCCATGTGCCGCCGACCGTGCTGGACAAAGAGGCGCCGTTCGCCATGGTGGCGAGCATCCTCGACTACGACAACTTTCTCGGCCGCGTGCTGACCGGCCGGGTGGAGCAGGGCAGGGCGCGGCTGAACATGCCGGTCAAGGTGCTCCGCGGCGATGGCACGGCGGTGGAGTCGGGGCGGCTCACCAAGCTGATGGGCTATCGCGGCCTCGACCGCGTGCCGGTTGATGAGTGCGAGGCCGGGGACATCGTGGCGGTGGCTGGGCTGGAGGACGCGACGGTGCCGGACACCATCGGCGCGCCGGAGTTGGGCCACCCCCTGCCGGCGATCCCGGTCGATCCGCCGACGCTTGCCATGACGTTTCGCGTGAACGACGGCCCGCTGGGCGGCAAGGAAGGGAAGAAGGTCACGTCTCGGCAAATCCGCGACCGGCTGTTGCGGGAAGGCGAAGGCAACGTCGCGATCAAGATCACGGAAAGCAGCGAAACCGACGCCTTTGAGGTCGCCGGGCGCGGCGAGTTGCAGCTCGGCGTGCTGATCGAGCAGATGCGGCGCGAGGGGTTCGAGCTGACCATCGGCCGCCCCCGCGTGCTGACGCAGAAGAGCGAAGATGGGGAGCGTGAGGAACCGTTTGAGGACGTGCTGGTCGATGTGGACGAGCCGTTCTCCGGCGTGGTGGTCGAGAAGATGAGCCGCCGCAAGGGCATGCTGCAGGACATGCGCCCGTCCGGCGGCGGCAAAGTCCGGCTCACCTTCCATATGCCGAGCCGCGGCCTGATCGGCTACCATGGCGAGTTCCTGACCGACACGCGCGGGACCGGGATCATGAACCGCATCTTCACCGGCTACGAGCCGTGGGTTGGCCCCCTGGAGGGGCGCCGCAACGGCAGCCTGATCAGCAGCGAGGGGGGCGAAGCGATCCACTACGCGCTGTTCTACCTGCAGGAGCGCGGCACGCTGTTCGTCGATCCCGGCGATAAGGTTTATGTCGGTCTGATCCTTGGGGAGAACAGCCGGGGCGCGGACCTCGACGTCAACCCGATCAAGGAAAAGAAGCTGACCAACGTCCGCGCAGCCGGCAAGGACGACGCGATGCTGCTGATCCCGCCGCGCCGCATGTCGCTTGAGCAAGCCATTGCCTACATCGAGGACGACGAACTGGTCGAGGTCACGCCGAGCGCTATCCGGTTGCGCAAGCGCCACCTTGATCCCAATGAGCGCAAGCGGGCAGAGCGCAAGGCGGACAGCGAGGCCGCGTAGCGCCGTATCGTTCCTCGACAGGATCGGCTCCATCCTGTTTATTTTTGGCAAGCATGGCGATTCGGTCCTGCTTTTCGATTCGGGGATGATGATGGACAGCATGCTTCAACGCTTTTCCGCAGTGTTGCTTGCGACGGCCATGGCCGCAGGGCCGGTTTTGGCGCAAGTGACGCCCGGCGATCCAGCGGCCGGCCCGGCGGGCGATGTGCCCTCCACCACCGGGCCGAGCAACGCGCAAGGCACCCCACCCGGCAGCGCAGACGCCGCGGCACCGCGCCACCATCGCCATCGCCACCATCACCGCGCCCGTCACCGCAGGCATCATACGGCCCGGCCTGCGGCCACGGACACCAACTCCGGGGCCGGCCTGAATGGGTCGGACGCCCCGTCCCATTGACCCTCTTTGTCCCGCCCGGCGCCGTCATGGGTGGCGGGCGGGACTTGCAAGCATAGGCTTGGAGCCGTCCTGACCGGCCTCCGCGACCGCTCGCTTTGGATCATGGGCGCCTACGGCCTGGCCGCCGGGCTGCCCTTGTCGCTGTCGGGCTTCACGCTGCGGCAATGGCTGACGGAGGGCGGCACCTCGCTCGCGGCCATCGGGCTGACCGCCAATATCGGGTTGGCCTACACGCTGAAGTTCCTTTGGTCGCCCCTGCTCGACCAGGTGCGCCCGCCCGCCGGGCTGGCCCGGTTCGGGCGCCGGCGCGGCTGGTTGCTGGCGATCCAGCCCTTGCTGGCTGCGGCCTGCCTGGCGCTCGCGCTGTCCGACCCGCGCCAGACGCCGACCTTGCTGGTATCCGCCGCCGTCACGATTGCGTTCCTGTCTGCCAGCCAGGACATCGTCGTGGACGCTTGGCGGATCGAGACGTTTCCGGAGCAGCTGCAAGGCATCGCGCTGGCGGCCTACGTCTGGGGGTATCGCCTGGCGCTTCTGATCTCGGGCGCCGGGGCGATTGGTTTGGCCGACGTCGTCGGCTGGCGTTTCTCCTTGTGCGTGATGGCGGGCCTGGTCGGCGCCGGGGTGCTCGTGACGCTCGCCGCCGCCGAGCCGCTGCAACGCACTGCCCCCGACGGCGCACGCGGCGTGCGCGCCAGGCTCCGGGCCGCGGTGATCGAGCCGTTCCGCGACTTCTGGCAGCGGCCGGGGGCCGGGCAGATCCTTGCCTTTGTCATGCTGTTCAAGCTCGGCGAGGCGTTGGCCCATACCATGGCGACGCCGTTCTACCGCGACATGGGATTCGACCGCGCCCAGGTCGCACTTGCGACCGGCGTGCCGGGGCTGGCCGCGAGCCTGCTCGGCATCACCGTGGGCGGCTGGCTCGTCATACGCATCGGCACCGGGCGGGCGCTGGTGCTGACCGGCTTCGTGCAGATGGCCACCATGGCGCTCTACTTTGCCCTGGCGGTGTCCGGCGGGGACACGCGCATCCTGCTTGCTAAAGTGATGCTGGAAAGCTTCGCCGAGTCGATGGCGGACGCAGCGTTCCTCACCTACCTGTCCGCCCTGTGCTCCAGCGCATTTACCGCCACGCAGTATGCGCTGCTGTCCTCGCTCGCCGCGGTGGGGTTGCGTACGATTGGCGGGTTCTCAGGCGTGCTGGCGGCGGCTTTGGGATGGGTGCCGTTTTACGCGCTCACCATCTTTGCCGCAGTCCCGGCCATGCTGGTCATGCTGAGGCTGTTGCGGCGGTTTCCACCGCCTCGCCTTCAGGCAGCCAGATCGTGACCGTCGTGCCCGCGCCTTCCTTGCTGTCGATCAGCATCTGCCCGCGGTGGCGGTTGACGATGTGCTTGACGATGGCGAGACCCAGCCCGGTGCCGCCCACGGCGCGAGACCGGCCCTTGTCGGCCCGGTAAAACCGCTCGGTCAGGCGCGGGATGTGCGCCCGCGCGATGCCCTGGCCGTCGTCGGACACGGACAGCATGACGCCGGGCCGGGGCGGCCAGCGGCCGCCCGGCATGACCCGCCCGGCCGACACGGTCACGACGCCGCCCTCCCGGCCATACTTCACCGCGTTGTCCAGCAGGTTTTGCAGCACCTGCTCCAATTGGTCGTCGTCGCCCACCACCCGCGGCAGGCTGGGCGGCACGCTCACGTCCAGCCGGATGCGGCGCGCGGCGACCTGCGGCTCGAAGCCCGCCGCGAGGCGATGGATCAGGTCCCCGAGGCTGACCCGCGTGGCCGGCAACTGGTGCTCGGTCAGCTCGATGCGCGACAGGCTCAGCAGGTCGTCGATCAGGCGGTTCATCCGCTGCGCCTGTTCCGCCATGATGCCAAGGAAACGGGTCTGCGCCGGCGGGTCGTCGGCCGCCGGGCCGCGCAGGGTGTCGATGAACCCGATCAGGCTGGTGAGCGGCGTCCGCAGCTCATGGCTGGCGTTGGCCACGAAATCGGCGCGCATGCGCTCCACCGCGCGCTCCCGGGTGCGGTCCGACAGCACGGCGACGATGCGCCCGCCGTCCGACAGCGGCGGGTCGAGCGCCATGACCGTCGCATACACCTCCCGCGCCACGGGGACCGGCAGGCTCAGCTCGGCCGCCTGGTTCTCGCCCTGGCTTTGCGCCCGGTCGATGGCGGCGCGGAGGCCAGGGTGGCGCAGCACGGCCGCCATCTCGTCGCCGAAGGCCGCGTGGGCGGCCGCGTTGGCGCGCTGCACGCGACGGTCGGGACCGAGCACGATCAGCGGGTCCGGCAGGCGCTGCACGATGACCTGCTCCGCCCGCAGCAGGCCTTCGACCTGCGCCGTCCGCATCGCGAGCGACCGCGACAGCCGCTCCGCTTCTTGCGCGAGGCGAGCCGTCGCCGTCAGGAAAGGCGGTGGCGAATCGGCTGCCGGTTTCGAGCCAGCCCCTTGCAGAGCGGACATCACCAGGCGCAGGTCATGCGTCCAGAGTTGCGCCAGGACGACCGATCCCGCGAACACCACCCCCGCCGCGGCGATGGCCGGCCACGCCGCGAGATGCCCCAACGTCACCAACCCCAGCAGCACGGCAAGCGGCACCGCGGCCAGAAGCGCTGCGGCCCGGAGTGGGAGGGTTGCACCCACGAGGACGCCCGGCGCGCGGCCCGTCAGACGCCCGGCGCCTGCAGGGTCTGCGGCGCCGGCTGCACGACGTGGGACCCGCCGTGGTCGATCTCGAAGATCGCCAGGCCGCGCCGGGTCTGGCCGTCAGGCTGCAGGCCCAGCAAGCCGTCCGCCCCTGTGAAGCCCTCGGGCCGGGTGAGCGCGCCAGGCGCGAAGCCGCCGCTATCGGCCGCGACGCGGGCGACAGCGGCGGCATCGTAGGCCAAGCTGGCGAGGTCCCGTGGCGACGCGTTGTACTTAGCGGCGTATGCCTGCTCGAACGGGGCGCGTTGCGTGGGGTCGGGAGCGGCATACCAGGCGCCGGACAGGGCGGACAAGCGGGCTGCGTCCCGGCCCCAAAGCGCCGGCCCCAGGATGCGGACCTGCTCAGGTCCGATGCCGTAATACGTGAGCAACGGCAGTGCCTGGCCGAGCTGCTCCCCGGCGGTGCCCAGCAGCAGGGCGTCAATCGGCGGAGGCGGCAGGGACCGGCCAGCCTCCTTGGGCCGCCGCCGGGTGTCGGCATCGTCGGGGGCGGGTGCAGCCTGCTGATCGGCCGCGCTGCGTCTTGCGTCGTAGTCGGACACGTTTTTCAGCGTCGTGTTGAGAGCCGCGAAGCCGTTGCCGTAACGCAGGACCGATGGGGCCGCAAACCCGGCTGCCCCGGCGGCGGCGGTCACTCCGCTGGCCATCGCGTCCCCGAACGCATTGCTCGGCAGCACGGCGGCCAGCCGGCTCCTCCCCTCCGCCTGCACAGCCAGCACCAGCCGCCGCACCTGCTGGGCCGGCGTGATCCCCAGCGTCCACACGCCGGGCTGGGCCAGGCTGGCATCCGAGGTGAAGGCCAGCACGGGAATACCGGTCGCCTTGGCCAGGGGTGCCACGGCCGCCGTCTCCCCCGCGGTGAGCGGGCCGAGCAGCATTCCGGTTCCAGCCGCGATGGCCAGCTTGGCGGCGTCTGCGGCGCCGGCGGGCGTGCCCTTGGTGTCCCGCGCGTCCAGGGGCGGGGCACCCGGCTGGTCGAGCGAGAGCTGGGCCGCCCGCAGCATCGCCTGGCCGATCTCGGCTGTGGAACCGGTAAGCGGCAGCAGGATCGTCACGCGCCGCCCCGGCGAACCCGGCGGTGCTGCTGGGGCGACGCCAACCACGGCCGGACGGCCATAGCCGGCGTCGCCCGTGTCGGCTACGCAGGCGGTCAGTCCGCCGAGGGCGGCAAGGAGCGTCCATGCCTGAACGAATCTCCGACGACGAACCATGTCCCGAACCCCTTGCTGGTGATCCCGCCCCGGACCGCGATCTGTTTATACCACCAGGACTCCTGCTGGTTGCTACCCCGATCGGCAACTTGGCGGATCTATCGTTGCGTGCGCTTGATGCGCTGCGGCGCGCGGACCTCGTGCTGTGCGAGGACACCCGCATGACCGCCCGCCTGCTGGCGCATCATGGGATCGCGGCGCGCACGTCGCCATTGCACGACCACAACGAGGAAGGGCGCATCCCGACGCTGCTCGACATGCTGCGGGGCGGCAGCAGGGTGGCGCTGGTTTCGGACGCCGGGACGCCGCTGGTGTCCGACCCCGGTTTCCGGCTGGTGCGTGCGGCGGTAGCGGCGGGGGTGTCGGTGTCGGCGGTGCCGGGGCCGAACGCGGCGGTGACGGCCCTGGTCCTGTCGGGCCTGCCGCCGCAGCCGTTCCTGTTTCTCGGGTTTCCGCCCCCGCGGGCGGCGGCACGTTTGGCCGCGTTTGGCCGGCTGCGGGCGGCGGAACGCGCCGGGCTGTCGGCGACCCTGCTGTGGCACGAGGCCCCGCACCGTTTGGCTGAGTCGCTGGCCGACCTCGCGGCACAGTTCGGGGGGCGTCCGGCCGTGGTCGCACGGGAGTTGACCAAGCGGTTCGAAGAGGTCCGGCGCGGCCCGCTGCCCGAACTCGCGGCGCATTACGCTGCGGCGCCAGCCCGGGGGGAGATCACCGTAGTCGTCGGCCCAGCGCCCGAGGACGCCGCCGATTCGGAAGACTTGGATGAGCAACTGCGCCGGGCACTGACGCAGAACAGCCTCAAGGACGCAGCCGCCCTAGTCGCCACCGCCACCGGGCTGCCGCGCAAAACCGTCTATGCCCGGGCCCTGGCGCTTGGAAAGCCTTAGCGGCCGGAGACGATACGTTCCATCAATTGCTTAACCGTCGGGATGAACCCGTTGGAATAGAAGGGATCACTGGCGAAGCGGTAGGCGTTGTGGCCGCTGAACATCAGTTCATGCTCTATGGCCTCCGGCGTTTGGTCCTCCCGCCGCACGGACTGCAAGGTCTTCTGGATGCAGAAGCTGCGCGGGTCGGCCTTCTTGCCGTTGTCAAAGTCGGGTCCGTGCTGGCTCCAGTTGCTGAACCGGCACTGGCTGAGGCAGCCCATGCAGGAGACCTGGTCCGCTGTGATCTGCTGCGCCCGCTCCGGCGTCACGAAGATCAGCGTGCTGTCGGGCGTGCGCAGCGCCTCGGTGAACCCGGCGGCGATCCAGCCCTCGACGTTGAACAGGTCGTTGGGCGTCAGATAGACCGGACGCTTGCGCGGGCCGATGCCGAGCATGGCGACGTGCTCTCCGACCGGCTCAGTCGAGTAGGCAACCTGATGCTCCCCACGCTCCCGCAGTTCGGCGATGAAGCCGTTATCGACGGCGCTGGAGTAGAAGCCGGTCGGGCTGAACTTGTTCAGGAAGACATCGCCTTCCTTCAAGCTCAGCAGCCGCTGCTTCCAGGCGTCGCTGATCGGGCTTTCCTTGGTCAGCAAGGGCCGGGTGCCGAACTGGAAGGCAATGGGGCCGAGGTCCGGGTTGTCGATCCAGTCCTCCCATTCCTCCAGCCACCACACGCCGCCCGCCATGATGATCGGGGTCTGGTCCAGCCCGAAGGTGCGCATCAGCTTGCGCAGGGCCACCACGCGGGGGAACGGGTCTTCCGGCTTGGTGGGGTCCTCGCCATTGGACAGGCCGTTGTGCCCGCCCGCGAGCCAAGGGTCCTCATAAACGACGCCGCCGAGCAAGGATGCCGCCTTGGAGTAGGCGCGCTTCCACAGCGCGCTGAACGCGCGCGAGGAGGATACGATGGGGTAGTAGTGCACGCCGAACCGCGCGGCGATGTCCGACAGGCGATACGGCATCCCGGCACCGCAGGTCAGGCCGTGGATCAGGCCCTTGGCGCCCTCAAGCACGCCGGTGATAACCCGCTCCGCTCCGCCCATCTCCCAAAGGATGTTGGCGTGCAGGCGGCCCTGGCCACCAGAGATGTCGTGGGCGCGCTGCGCCTGGGCGATGCCGCCCTGGATGCCGAACTGCACGAGTTCCTCGTGGCGGTCCCGCCGGGTGCGCCCGTGGTAGGTCTGGTCAAGCGGGTTGCCGTTCTCGTCGTAGAAGTCGGCGTTCACGGCGCTGAATGTCCCGGCGCCGCCGGCGCTGGCCCAATGGCCCGAACTCACGCCGGTGGACACGCCGATGCCTTTTCCACCCTCGATCAGCGGGAGGACGTCCACGCCGCCCATCTGTATCGCGTTGACAGCCTTCATTCCCGCCCAGACCTTCTTTGTAACAGTCTGAAACATTGGCGGCTGGGCGCCGTTTTACCAGGCCCAGCCGCACACTATCGCGTTTCCTAACTTACTCGGCCGCGTCAGGCTCCGACCGCTCGCGACGACCACCCTCGCGCCCCCCGTTCTCACGCCCCCCATCCCGGCCACCCTTGCTGCCGACCTGCTCGGTGATGTCCGCTCCGGTCGCCTGATCGACGACGCGCATGGACAGCTTGACCTTGCCACGGTCGTCGAAGCCCAGCACCTTCACCTTCACCGCGTCGCCCTGGCTCACCACGTCCGTCGTCTTGTTGACCCGGCCCTGCTGCAGCTCGCTGATGTGTACAAGCCCGTCCTTGGCGCCCAAGAAGTTGACGAACGCGCCGAAGTCGGCCGTCTTGACCACCTTGCCGTTGTAGATCTGGCCGACTTCCGGCTCTGCCACGATGCCGCGGATCATGTCGATGGCTTTTTGGCTGGCCGTGTCGGTCGTGGCGGCGATCTTGATGGTGCCGTCGTCCTCGATATCGATCTTGGCGCCGCTCTGCTCCACGATGTCGCGGATCACCTTGCCGCCGGTGCCGATCACCTCGCGGATCTTTTCCTTCGGCACCGTGATGATCGTGATGCGCGGCGCCGTCGCGGCCACGTCGGACCGGGCGCCCTGGATCGCCCGCGCCATCTCGCCCAGGATGTGCAGACGGCCATCCCGCGCCTGCTCCAGCGCGACCTTCATGATGTCAGCGGTGATGGAGGTGATCTTGATGTCCATCTGCAGGCTGGTGACGCCCTGCTCGCTGCCGGCCACCTTGAAGTCCATGTCGCCGAGGTGGTCCTCATCGCCCAGGATGTCGGACAGCACGGCAAAGCCGCGGTCTTCTTTAATGAGTCCCATAGCGATGCCGGCCACCGGGCGCGTCAGCGGCACGCCGGCGTCCATCAGAGACAGGCTGGTGCCGCACACGGTCGCCATGGAGGAGCTGCCGTTGCTTTCGGTGATTTCGCTCACGACGCGCATCGTGTAGGGGAACACGTCCTTGCCGGGCAGCACCGGGCGGACGGCGCGGTAGGCGAGCTTGCCATGGCCGATCTCGCGGCGGCCGGGGCTGCCCATCCGGCCTGCTTCGCCAACGCTGTAGGGAGGGAAGTTGTAATGCAGCATGAAGTGCTCGCGACGCTCGCCTTCCAGCGCGTCGATCACCTGCTCGTCCTGCCCGGTGCCGAGCGTCGCGACGCAGAGCGCCTGCGTTTCGCCGCGGGTGAACAGGCTGCTGCCATGGGCGCGGGGCAGCACGCCGACCTCGGCCACAATCTGCCGCACGGTCTTGGTGTCGCGGCCGTCGATGCGCAGGCCGGTATCCAGCACCGCGTTGCGCACCACGTCCGCCTCAAGCTGCTTGAACAGCGACTTGGCCGCCTCGGCGTTCTGCCCCTCGCTGACGAGGATTTCGAGCGCGTCCTTCTTGGCCGCGCCGACCTTGTCCTGGCGGACCTGCTTCTGCCGCTCCTGATAGGCCTCGGCCAGGCTGGCGCGGGCCAGTTCGTCGATTCGGGCGGAAAGCGCGGCCCGTTCCGGCGCCGGCTCGGCGATCGCCCAGGGTTCCTCCGCCGCATGCTCCGCAAGCTCGATGATCGCCTGAATTACTGTCTGGAAATGCGTGTGGCCGAAGGTGACGGCGCCGAGCATCACGTCCTCGGACAGCTCCTGCGCCTCGCTCTCGACCATCAGGACGCCTTCGCCCGTGCCGGCCACCACGAGGTCGAGCTTGCTGCCCGCAAGCTGCTCGGCGGTCGGGTTCAGGAGGTACTCGCCGTTGGCAAACCCCACGCGGGCGGCGCCGACCGGGCCGAAGAACGGAATGCCCGAAAGCGTCAGCGCGGCCGAGCAGCCAATCAGCGCAACGATGTCCGGGTCGTGCTCCATGTCATGGCTGAGCACGGTTGCAACCACCTGGACCTCGTTCCGGAACCCTTGGGGGAACAGCGGGCGGATTGGGCGGTCGATCAGGCGGCTGGTCAGGATCTCCTTCTCGGACGGACGGCCCTCGCGCTTGAAGAAGCCGCCCGGGATCTTGCCGGCGGCGAAGGCCTTTTCTTGGTAGTTCACCGTGAGCGGGAAGAAGTCCTGGCCGGGCTTGACGGAATGCACGCCAACAGCGGTGCACAGGACGATGGTATCGCCGTAGCGGGCCATGACGGCGCCGTCCGCCTGGCGCGCGACCTTGCCGGTCTCCAGGACCAGCTTGCGCCCGCCCCAGTCGAGTTCCTTGCGGAAATAGTTGAACATGGATGTCGTGTCCTTGGAAACGCGGGACGGGCGACGAGTGGGCGAGGCCTGGTTCCGGTGAAGCGGCGACTCGGGCAACATGGAGGCGGACTGCAAGCAGTGCAGCCGCGCCGGGTTGGGAAAGCCAACCCGAGGAGCCATGTGGCCGGAGGCGCCGTCGCGGACGGCAACGGCTCGTGCCGCATCGCGCGGCGGTCGCCCAGCGCCCCCATGGCGCCGGGATGGCAGTCAGTTAGCGACGCAGGCCCAAACGGCCAATCAGCGCCTGGTAGCGGGCGTCGTCTTTCTTCTTCAAATAATCGAGCAACCGACGGCGGCGGCCGACCAGCATCAGCAGGCCGCGGCGGCTATGGAAGTCCTTGGCATGGACCTTCAGGTGCTCGGTGAGGTTCACGATGCGCTCGGTGGCCAGCGCGACCTGGACCTCGGGACTGCCGGTATCGGCGGTGCCGGTTGCGTACTCGGATACGAGCGCCGTGCGGCGCTCCGCAGTGGTCGACATCAGTTTTACTCCGGAAGGGGGTTACAACAGGCGTTCCGGTTTCAGCCAGCCATCGCTCAGCCGGCACAAACCGATCACGCGCGTCCCCGCCATGGCACGAGCCAACCCGCCATTCGGGTTGGCCGCCTGTGGAATGCGGCCCATCAAATCCACCAGGTTGATCGCCTGGCCGTTCGACAAGCCGAAGACCTCCGCCTCCGTCAAGGCCAGCGCCGGGATGTCGGCCAGCGCGGTCGCGACGGGAAGCAAAAGGTTCGGGGAAGCTGGCGCGTTGTCCGCCGACGCCACGCATTTGTCCAGTGAAATCGCCTGTGCCTCGGTGAACGGCCCGACCCGCAGGCGGCGCAGCGCCGCGACGTGGCCGAGCGCGCCGCAGGCCTGCGCCAGGTCGCGGGCGAGGCTGCGCATGTACACGCCCTTGCCGGACTGCACCTCGAACACGGCGGTGTCCGCGTCGGTGCGCTCCACCAGGGCGAAGCGGTCCACGCGCGCCCGGCGCGGCTCCAGCACGGGTGCCCGGCCCTCCCGTGCCATGTCGTAGGCCCGCTCGCCCGCCACCTTGATCGCGGAGTAGGCCGGCGGAACCTGCATGATGTCGCCCAGGAACGCGGGCAGCGCCGCCGCGATCTGCGCATCGGTCGGGCGCGCGTCGGAGGTCGCGACCACCTGCCCGTCCGCATCGTCCGTGTCCCGCGCGTCGCCCAGGCGCAGCGTGAAGCGGTACAGCTTCGTGCCGTCCATGACGTAGGGCACGGTCTTGGTGGCATGGCCGAACGCCACCGGCAGCACGCCCGTCGCCAGCGGATCGAGCGTGCCGCCGTGCCCGGCCTTCTGCGCGTCGAAGCCGCGACGCACCCGGTTCACCACGTCCGTGCTGGTCATGCCCGGCGGCTTGTCGACAACCAGCCACCCGTTAAGCGGGCGGCCATGCTTGCGTCGCATTGATAATCCTTGGCGGTAAAGCCGGCCCTACTGGTCGGGATCGGCGGGCGATGCAGCGGACGCCAAGTCGCGCGCCACTTCCGGCGCCCGCAACAACTGGTCCACGTGCATCGCGTAGTCGAGCGTCGTGTCCGGCTGGAACGACACCTGGGGCGCCACGCGCAGCCGCATCTCGTGGGCAAGCTGCATGCGGAAGAACGGCGCGGCCCGCCGCAGCGCCGGCAGGAGCGCGTCGATGTCGCTGCGGCCCAGCCGGGCGACGAAGGCGGTGGCGTTCTTGAGGTCCGGGCTGATCCGCACCTCCGTCACCGTGATCTTCGCGTCGGCAAGCTCCGGGTCCCGGAAGTCGCCGCGGAAAAACAGCGACGAGAGCACGTGGCGGATTTCCTCCGACACGCGCAACTGCCGCTGAGTCGGCGCCTTGGCCGAGGGCCGGCCGCGCGGCTTGCCGCCCGGCTTTCCATTGGGCTTGCCTTGGGCCCGCCCCGGCTTGGAAGGGGGCGGCTTGCTCACCCCGGGACCATCTCGATCTCGAAGCACTCGACCATGTCGCCCTCGCGCAGGTCGTTATAGCCGGCGAAGCTCAACCCGCACTCGTAGCCGCGGGCCACTTCCCGCACGTCGTCCTTGAAGCGCTTCAACTGGCTCAGCTCGCCGTTGTGGATCACCACGCCCTCGCGCAGCAGCCGCACCCCGGCGCCGCGCTTCACCAGGCCCTCCGTCACCATGCAGCCGGCGACCTTGCCGGTCTTGGTGATGTCGAAGACCTTGCGGACCTCGGCGTAGCCCAGGAAGTTCTCCCGCGCCTTCGGGGCGACCTTGCCCTTGACCATCTTCTCGATGTCGTCGGACACGTCGTAGATGATCGAGTAGTAGCGGATATCCACCCCGTCCCGCTGCGCCAGCTCGCGGGCTTGGCTGGTGGCCCGGACGTTGAAGGCGACGATCACGGCGTCGCTGGCCCGCGCCAACTGCACGTCGCTCTCGGTGATCTGGCCCACGGCGGACAGCACCACGCGGACCTTGACCTCCTCGTGCGCCAGCTTCACCACCGCGCCCTGGATCGCCTCGGCGCTGCCCTGCACGTCGGCCTTCACCAGGATGGCGACCTCTTTCAGCTCGCCGGCCACGGCCCGGGCCAGCATCTCCTCCAGCGTGCCGCGCGCCGCCGTGGCGCCGGCGGCCGAGCGGTCCCGGAGCTTGCGCTGGCGGAACTCGCTGATCTCGCGGGCGCGCGCCTCGTTCTCGACCGCGACGAACGGCTCGCCGGCGGTGGGAACGCTGCTCAGGCCCAGGATCTCGACCGGCGTGGACGGGCCGGCCACCTTGATCTGCTTGCCCTTGTCGTCGAGCATCGCCCGCACCCGGCCCCACTCGGCGCCGGCCACCACGATGTCGCCCTGGTTCAGCGTGCCCTTCTGCACGAGGATGGTCGCCACCGGGCCGCGTCCGCGGTCCAGCCGGCTTTCGATCACCGAACCCTCCGCCGCGCGCTTGGGATTGGCGCGCAGGTCCAATATCTCCGCCTGCAGCAGGATCGCCTCCTCCAGCGTGTCGAGGCCGGTCAGCTTGGTGGCCGAAACCTCCACGTCCTGCGTGTCGCCGCCCATCTCCTCCACCACGACTTCATAGCTCAGCAGCTCCTGCCGCACGCGGGAGGGATTGGCGTCGGGCTTATCGATCTTGTTGATCGCGACGATCAGCGGCGCGTTGGCCGCCTTCGCGTGGCGGATCGCCTCGATGGTCTGCGGCATCACGCCGTCGTCGGCGGCCACCACCAGCACGACGATGTCCGTCACGGACGCGCCGCGGCTGCGCATCGCGGTGAACGCCTCGTGGCCCGGCGTGTCGATGAAGGTGATCCGCGGCCCGTTCTTGTCGCCCCCCAGCTTATCCTCATGGCCGGACAACTGCACTTGGTAAGCGCCGATGTGCTGGGTGATGCCGCCGGCCTCGCCCGCCGCCACGTCCGTGGCGCGCAACGCGTCCAGCAGGCTAGTCTTGCCGTGATCGACGTGGCCCATGATGGTCACCACCGGGGGGCGCGGCTCCAGCGCGGTATCGACGTCCTCTTCCCCGTCGATGCCAAGCTCCACGTCGCTTTCGCTGACCCGGCGGCTGCGGTGGCCGAACTCCTCCACCACCAACTCGGCCGTATCGGCGTCCAGCACCTGCGTCACCGTCGCCATCACGCCCATGCGCATCAGCGCCTTGATGACCTCCGGCACGCGCGCCGCCATGCGGTTCGCCAGCTCCTGCACCGTGATCGCCTCGGGCAGGATCACGTCGCGCACCACTTTCACCTGATCGCTGCGCAGCAGCTCAAGCTCGGCCTGCCGACGCTCGCGCTCGCGCTGGCGGCGAACGGAGGCGAGGCTGCGGGACTTGTCGTCGTCGCCCTCGATGGCAGCCTGCACGTCGATGCGGCCTGGGCGGCGGCGGTCGTCCACGGCCTTCTTGGCCACCGGTACGGCCGGCTTGCGGCCGGGCAGCACGATGCCGGGGCGGCGGCGCGGCGCTTCTTCCTCTTCGCCGGGCCGCACCGTCTTGAGGCGAAGCGTCTCGACCGGGGTGCCCGGGGCAGCGGGCGCTGTGGCCGGACGCACGGGACGCCGAACCTCCGCTGCCGAGGCGGCTGTGGCCTGGGGCGGCGCGGCGCTGGCTGTCTCGGCAGCGATCCGGGCGGCCTCTTCCTCTTGAGCACGGGCAACTGCTTCCGCAGCGGCCCGGCGTGCGTCTTCCTCAGCCGCCCTACGAGCTTCCTCCTCGCGGCGGCGTGCTTCCTCGGCGGCAGAGAGGATCGAGATCTTCTCCTGCTCGCGGCGTTCGGCGTCGCGCCTTGCATTCTCGCGCGCCTGCTCCTGCAGCACACGCTGGCGCACGGCGACCTCGGTGGCCGTCAGCGCCCGGCCGGCGCCCGCCGCGGGGCGGGCGGCGATTGGCGGACGCGGCGGAGCGCCGGGCACAACAGGCGCAATCGGCGTGGGCGCACTCGGGGGAGGGGGGGTGGCGGCGCGCTTCTTGCGCACCTCGACCTGCACCACCTTGGAGCGGCCATGGCTGAAGCTCTGTCGCACGGACCCGGCGTCCACGGTCCGGCCAAGCTCCAGCCGGCCTGCCGGCCGCAGAGAAAGCCGGCCCTTGGCCGCGTCCTGATCGTTAGTGTCGCTCATGCATTCGCCCGTTCAATCAATCCGTCCTGCCCGGCGATGCCGGACAGGCGATGTGTCTCAATATTCAGCGCCTCGGCAAGCCGGCCATGCGCTACCACCACATGCACTACATGGTCACGACCGAAGATCGCGCCCAGAGCCGCACCGGGCAACGGCGCTGCGACCGCCACGTCTTTTTTTCCGCTCAAGAAGCGCATCCGCTCGTCCTGGCTCCCATCCGCTGCTTGGACGACCAGTCCCACCCGTCCCGCCAACAGCCACTCGCGCGCCTTTTGGAATCCGCACACCGCCTGTCCCGCGCGCCGAGCCAGGCCCAAAAGCTCAGTGATCCGCCGGGTCAGGCCGGACTGCACCAGCTCGACCAGGTTGGTCGGCACGGTGACTGGGCCGCGCGCCGCCCGTGCAAATGCGCCGCGGGTTCGAGCAGTTTCTAACACATCCCGGCGCGCGCTCAACCAAATTCCCCGGCCGGGCAGCTTTGCAAGCAGGTCGGGAACCAGCAGGCGGTCAGGTGAGACGACGAACCGCACCATCCGCCCGCGGAGGTCGCGCTCCCGAGTCACCGCGCAACGGCGCAACGGCCCGGTTTCCGGCTCATCCTTTGGTGAATCGTCTGGCTCGTCAGGCGTGGGACGCCTCCCCGCCGACCGTGCCCGCTTCGGCGTCCTCGCCGTCGAACCAGTGGGCGCGGGCGGCCATGACGACCTCGTTGGCGGTGGCCTCATCCATCGCGGCGGCGCCGACGATCTCCACCAGCTCGTCCGAGGCGAGGTCCGCCAGGTCGTCCAGCGTCTTGACGCCCTTCTCGCCCAGGGCGACCAGCATGGCCGGGGTCAGCACCTCGATGGAGGCGACGTCGTCGCTGACCCCGAGGGCCACGCGCTGTTCCGTCAGCTCGTCGTCGCGCCGGTTTAGGAAAGCCTGGCCGCGGCGGATCAGCTCATCCGCCACGCTCTCGTCGAAGCCCTCGATGTCGGCCAGTTCCTCGGGCGCCACGTAGGCCAGCTCCTCGATGGTGTTGAACCCCTCCGTGACCAAGAGGCCGGCAATCACGTCGTCCACGTCCAGCGCCTCCACGAACAGGCCGGTGCGGCGGCGGTACTCCTCCTGCCTGCGTTCGCTTTCCTCGGCTTCCGTCAGGATGTCGATGTCCCACCGGGTCAGTTGGCTGGCGAGGCGCACGTTCTGGCCGCGGCGGCCGATGGCGAGCGAAAGCTGCTCGTCCGGCACGACCACCTCGACCCGGCCGGCTTCCTCGTCCATCACCACCTTCGTCACCTCGGCCGGCGCCAGCGCGTTCACCACGAAGGTTGCGTGCTGCGAGGACCACGGAATGATGTCGATCTTCTCGCCTTGCAGTTCCTGCACCACCGCCTGCACCCGGCTGCCGCGCATGCCGACGCAGGCGCCGACGGGGTCGATGCTCTGGTCGCGGCTGATCACCGCCATCTTGGCACGGCTGCCGGGGTCGCGGGCCACCGCCTTGATCTCGATGATCCCGTCGTAGATCTCCGGCACTTCCTGCGCGAACAGCTTGGCCAGGAACGCTGGGTGAGTGCGGGACAGGAAGATCTGCGGGCCGCGCGGCTCTTCCCGCACGTCGTAGATGTAGGCCCGCACCCGGTCGCCGTTGCGGAAGCTCTCGCGTGGGATCAGCTCGTCGCGGCGCAGCAGCGCCTCCGCCCGGCCAAGCTCCACCATCATGTTGCCGTACTCGGTGCGCTTCACCACGCCGTTGATGATCTCGCCGACGCGGTCCTTGAACTCGTCATACTGCTTCTTGCGCTCATACTCGCGCACGCGCTGCACAATCACCTGCTTGGCGGTCTGCGCGGCGATGCGGCCGAAGTCGATGGGCGGCAGCGGGTCGATCAAATGCTGGCCGAGCTGGATGTCCGGCTGGAACTTGCGGGCGATGTGGATCGGGATTTGGATCTCTTCGTTCTCCACCGTCTCCACCGCCTCCGTCCAGCGGGACAGGCGCACGTCGCCGGTCTTCTTATCAATGGTGGCGCGGATGTCCTTTTCGTGCCCGTACTTGGCGCGGCCGGCCTTTTGGATGGCCTGCTCCATCGCTTCGAGCACCTCGTCCCGGTCGATCATCTTTTCCCGCGCCACCGCGTCGGCCACCAGTAGGAGTTCGGGGCGGGAGACGGAGGTATCCATGGGTGCTCTCCTAGTTCGCCAGTTGCGGGCCGGCCGTGTCGGGCCGGGTTGAATCATCATGCACGTCGGTCCGCGCCGGGGCGGTGGCCGCGATCAGCGCGTCGGTCAGCAGCAGCTTGGCCCGCCGCATGTCGGAAAACGGCAGCGCCACGTCCGTCCCGTCATCCAGGCGCAGCCGGGCATGCGCCTCGTCCGCGCCGAGGACGATGCCGGTGAAGCGGCGGCGGCCGTCCACCGGCATCAGCATCTCCACCCGCGCCTGGTGCCCGGCGAACCGGTTCCAGTCCTTCACCCGGGTCAGCGGCCGGTCGATCCCGGCCGAGCTGACCTCCAGCGTCCAAGCGCTGGGGAGCGGGTCTTCCACGTCCAGCACGGCGCTGATCGCGCGGGTGATGCGCTCGCAGTCCTCGACGTTGATCAGCGAGCCGTCGGCGCGGTCCGCCATGACCTGCACGGTCGGGCGCTCCCGGCCGAGCACGGCGACACGCACCAGCTCGTAGCCGAGATGGGACAGTTGCGGCGTGATCATGCCAGCGATCTTGGCTTCCAGCCCGGAATGGTTCGGCTCATCGCCGGCAGCAGGACGCGTCATGAAAGGGTCCAGAAACAAAAAAGGCGGCCCGTGAAGGCCACCCCCGAAATCAGTGGAAGGTTTGATTTTGTATAGCCGATACATAGTCCGGCCCCATGCTTCATGCAAGTGGCATGGAGCCGGCCCTTGCCGCCGAACGGCGGACGAACGACCAGTAGAGCGGCGCCCGTCCGGCCCGCAGCGCCTTTGCCTCGTAGCGGGTGGGCGGCCAGCCGTCTGGGCGCGTGGCGGCGGGGGCGGGGGCCTCGAACCAGTGCTGCGCCGCCATGACTTCGCCGACCCAGGCCTGGTAGGTCGGATCGTCGGACGCCACGCGCCAGACGCCGCCCGGCTCCAGCACCCGGGCCAGCAGCGCGACCTGCGCCGGGTGGACGAAGCGGCGCTTGACGTGCCGCGCCTTGGGCCAGGGGTCCGGGAACATCAGGAAGACGCGGCTCAGGCAGGCGTCCGGCAGCGCCCGCAACAGCAGGCGCGCGTCCTGGTCCCAGATGCGCAGGTTGCCGGGCAGCGAGGCAGCCGCTTCCCCACCCTCCGGCACCAAGCCGGACAGGAGGGAGCACAATCCATTCTCGAACACCTCGCAGGCGATCAGGCCGGCCTGCGGGTGGGCGTCGGCCAAGGCTTGCGCGTGCTCGCCGCCGCCGAAGCCGATCTCCAGCCATAGCGCCTCGGGCCGGGACGCGAAGGCGCCGAGCGGGTCCGCCGCCTGCGCGCTGGGAAAGCGCAGGCGGGGCAGCGTCACGTCGAGCAGCAATTGCTGGCGGGGCCGCAGCGGGTGGCTGCGGCTCCGTCCATACAGCCGGTCGGCCGGCGGCTTGAGCGCTGCCGGTGTTTGCTCGTCCAGAGCCTGCCCGCTCAGCGCCTGCCCGCTCAGCGGTTGAAGGCGTTGCGGAGGGCCGGCACCAGGTCGGTCTTTTCCCAGGTGAAAGTGCCGAGGTCCTCATCCGGCGTGCGGCCGAAATGGCCGTAGGCCGAGGTCACGGCGTAGATCGGCCGGTTCATGTGCAGGTGCTCCCGGATGCCGCGCGGGCTGAGGTTCATCAGCTCCCGCAGCACGCGCTCCAGCTTCGCCTCCTCCACGTCCTTGCCGGTGTTGCCGAGATCGACATAGACCGAGAGTGGGTGCGACACGCCAATGGCGTAGCTGATCTGCAGCGTGCACTTCTCCGCCAGCCCGGCCGCGACGACGTTCTTCGCGAGATAACGGCAAGCATAGGCGGCGCTGCGGTCCACCTTGGTCGGGTCCTTGCCGCTGAACGCGCCGCCGCCATGCGGGGACGCGCCGCCATAGGTGTCCACGATGATCTTGCGCCCAGTCAGCCCGGCGTCGCCGTCCGGTCCGCCGATGACGAAGTTGCCGGTCGGGTTCACATAGAACTCGGAGTCCGGCGGCATCCAACCGGGCGGCAGGCTGCTTTCAACCAAGGGGTGCAGCATCTCCTTGATGCGCGCCTGATCCATGCCCTCGTCGTGCTGGGTCGAGACCACGATGCTGGTGGCGCCCACCGGCTTGCCGTTCACGTAACGCAGCGTGACCTGGCTTTTCGCGTCCGGCTGCAGCCCGGCGACGCTGGGATCGCCATTCTTCCGCATCTCGCTCATGCGGCGCAGGATCAGGTGGGCGTAGTGGATCGGCGCGGGCATCAGCTCGGGCGTCTCGGTGCAGGCGTAGCCGAACATGATGCCCTGGTCGCCCGCGCCCTCATCCTTGTTGCCGGCGCTGTCCACGCCCGCGGCGATGTCGACGCTCTGGGCGTGCAGGTGGCAATCGATGATGGCGTTGCGCCAACTGAAGCCGCCCTGGTCGTAGCCGATGTCGTGGATCGCCAGCCGGGCGAGGTGGCACAGCAATTCGGGCGTGACGGTATGGGGGCCGCGGGTTTCGCCCGCGAGCACGACGCGGTTGGTCGTGACCAGCGTCTCGCAGCCGACGCGGCTGTAGGGGTCGGCGGCCAGGAAGGCGTCCAGGACGGTGTCGCTGATGCGGTCTGCGACTTTGTCGGGGTGTCCCTCGGACACCGATTCGGACGTGAACAGGTACTCGCCCTTGTCGCGCATGGATTTCTCCTCTTGTCGCGTTGGCATGAAGCGGGAGCGGCGTCGCGTTGGACAGCCCGCCGCACCGGCCGGACGCCGGGGCGGGCCGGGTTTGGCGCAACAACGTAAGGAGGTCAAGACGGCGCAAGGGATGGGTGGGGTGACGCGGAACGTCACCCCCCGGGCCGCGCAGCGGCTCGCGTCAGGCTTGAACGCCGCTTTCAGCGACGGCATTGCCTGGTCGGACTTAGTAAGCGACTATCTGGTCCCTCCGAGGCTTCACTCGCCTTTTCGAAGGGGTTGTCGCCTATTGTACGCTCGGGTCATCCGCAGGGTTGACGTATACGACTGCGAACGGACCTTCGCCGTGCACCTGGACGACCGTGTCGCGGCTGGACCATGCATAATGATTCATGTTGGCCGGCATTGCGGCAAATCCGCCGGGTTCGAGGGTTACAGCCTTGGCCCGATCCAGTTTGTCGCCCATGCCGGCATGGAAACTGCCCGACAAGACCGTCACGTTTTCCGCAGTGAGATGGTGATGAGCGGGGATCTGATAGTTGGCCGGCAGTTTGAGGCGGATCACATACAGCCCGCTCTTGGAGGGATCGCCGGAGAGCACTGCAAGTTGCGCGCCTTTCGGCAACGTCGGAGGCGCTGGTCCCCATTTGGCGGCGGCAGGTCCGGCAAGCAGGTCGGCATGGCCCTCTTGCCCGAAAACCGGAAGCGTGCCGGTCAGCAACACCGCAAGCGCAGCTAAACCTATACGCATGAACGACCTCCCTTATGGTCCGGCTTCGTTTGATGGCCGGAACTCAAGGGCAAGATACGCTGGTCCAGGGTGCTATGTTTGTAACGAGTTTGTGACTGTCCGTAGCGGTCCGGTGCTGAGAGGTCAGATCGGACGCGGCATCCCGAGAACATCGAACATCGAGTAAAGACCCGGCGTCCGGCCGGCCGCCCAGCCGGCCGCCCGGACTGCGCCGGCCGCGAACACACGGCGGTCAAAGGCGCGGTGGGTCAACGCGACCTGCTCGGCGCCGGCGGCGAACAGCAGCGTGTGCTCGCCCACGATCTGGCCGCCGCGCAGCGCCGCGAAGCCGATGGCGCCGGGCGGGCGGGGGCCGGTGTGGCCGTCGCGCCCGCTCACCATCACGTCGCCGAGCCGCACGCCGCGTCCCCGCGCCACCGCCCGGCCCAGGCCGATGGCGGTGCCGGAGGGGGCGTCCACCTTCTGCCGGTGGTGCATCTCGACGATCTCCGCGTCATAGGTTTCGGCCGGCAGGGCGGCGGCAATCTGCTCGGCGAGCGCCAGCACCAGGTTCACGCCGGGCGCGAAGCTGGCGGCATAAACGACGGGGATGCTGGCCGCGGCCTCCGCCACCGCGGCCTCGTCGGCGGCCGACAGGCCGGAGGTGCCCAGCACCCAGGCGGTGCCGGATCGCGCCATGGCGGCGGCGTGCGGCTGTGCCGTCGAGGCGTGGGTAAAGTCGATCACCACGTCCGACTGTGCGGCAAGCGCGGCCAAGTCCGGCAGCACGGCGATGCCGGGGGGCGGCGTCCGGTCCGATCCCGGCCGCAGCGTGCCGCCGGCGACCGCATGCCCGGCCGAAGCGATTTCCGCCGTCAGCAGCAGGCCCATCCGCCCGCCAAGCCCCGCCACTCCGATGCGCATTCTATGCTTCCCGACGTGTTGCGCCCAAGCACCCCCGCGCACTCGGCACGCGGGGGCATTCGACCAAGGCTTATGCAGCGTTCTTGAGCATCAAACCTTGATAGACCGCTGTTTCGAAATCGACGTAGCCGGCGACCGAAACGGGATCGGCGAACGGGAAGATCTGTGTCGCCCAGAACCCGCCGATGCCATTCTGGCGGTCGATCCAGTAGAACAGGTTGGGAAGGCCGGCCCAGGCGAGCGCGCCCGCGGGACGGCTGGTCGGCGCTTCCACGTCGTTGACCATGAACGTCAAGGCCCAGGATTTGGGCTGCCCCAGGAAGAACTCCGCATAGTTGGACAGCGAGGGAATAACGCCGGGCAACCCCTTGATCTTCATCTCGCCAAGGCCGTTCTTTTCAGCCATGAGAATGGTCTCCCGCTTCAGCACGCGGCCGTCTTCGCCGGCGCCGTCGTTCAGCCACATGCGGATGAAGCGGCAATAGTCGCCAATCGTCGAATAGAGGCCATGGCCGCCCATGTGAACCTCCGGCTCCTGCGGCAACTCGAAGTTGTTGAGTGGCGTCAGGCTGCCGTCGGCCCCGCGCTGATGGATGCGCGTCAAGCGGGACCGCATGGACGGCGTCATGGTGAAGGCCGTGTCCGCCATGCCGAGGGGGGCGAAAATCCGCTCCTGCATGACCTCGCCCAGCCGCTTGCCGGTGACGCCCTCAACCACCTGACCTGCCCAATCCATGTTGGAGCCGTACTCCCACTCGTCGCCGGGATCGAACAGCAGTGGCGTGTTGATTGACGCCTTGGACGCGGTGATGACGCTTGGCTGGCCGTGCTCCTGCGCCAAGCGGTTATAATGCTCGTTGAAGAAGTCATAGCCCAGCCCGGCGGTGTGCAGCAGCAGCATGCGGGTGGTGATGTCGCGCTTGGGCGGACGGAGCTTCGGCTGGCCGGCGGCGTCGAAGCCGTCCAGCACCTGCAGCTTGCCGATTTCTGGCGCATAGGTCCTGGCGGGCGCGTCGAGATCGAGCTTGCCCTCCTCGAAAAGCTGCAAGACGGCGGTGCCGGTGATCGCCTTGGTGGTGGAGAAGATCGCGAATACGCTGTCGGTCGTCATGTCGGCGTCCTGGCCGAGCACGCGCTTGCCGGCGGCACCCTCGTAGATGGTGCCGTTCCGGTCCGTGGCCATCGCCACCACGCCGGGAACACGTTGAGACCCCGACACGACTCGTTGCAGGATCGCGTCGCCCGGCGCCTTGATAGCTGAGTTCATGGTTTCCCCCCTTTTTTGACTGCACGATCGGTGCTCGTCCGAACGGCTCGGAAGGCCGGCCCGACCTGCAGCCAGGATCTGTAAGCCTATCCCTGGACCGCGGGAAGCACGGCCGCTTCCCGTTTGGCCGCCGCTAATGCCGGACGAGGCTGCGATACAGCGCTGCATACTCCGCGGCGGGGCCGGCCCAGCCGTAGTCGCCGCGCATGGCGTTGCGCTGCATGCGTGCCCAGGCTTTCGGCTGCTGCCAGAGCCGGGCCGTGCGGGCGATGGCGTGCTCCAGCCCCGCGGCCGTCACCGGGGCGAACTGGATGCCTGTCGCCACCTCGGCGGCTTGCGCCGCGGGGTTCGCGTCGATCACCGTGTCCACCAGCCCGCCCACGTGCGCCACGACCGGCACGGCGCCGTAGCGTAGGGCACAAAGCTGGGTGAGGCCGCACGGCTCGAACCGGGACGGCACCAGCAGGGCGTCGCAGCCGCCCTGGATCAGGTGGGCGAGGCTCTCGTCAAACCCGGTCAGCAGGCCGACCCGGCCCGGATGGGCGCGGGCGGCGGCGGCGAACCTGTCCTGCAGCCCGGGTTCGCCGGACCCCACCAGCACGGCAAGCTGCGCGCCGTGGCCCAGCAGCGCCGGCAATGCTTCCAGCAGCAAGTCCATGCCTTTCTGCCGGGTCAGCCGGCTGACCACGCCGAACAGCAGCGCGGCCGGGTCGGACGTGAGGCCCAGGCGGGCCTGCAAGGCCGCCTTGTTGCGCGGCCGGCGGCGCAGGCGATGCCCGCCGAACTCGGCGGCCAGATGCACGTCGGCGCCCGGGTCCCAAACCGCCGTGTCGATGCCGTTCAGGATGCCATGCAGCGCCCCCGACCGGGTGCGGAGCAAGCCGTCGAGGCCCATGCCGCCCTCCGGCGTGCAGATCTCGGCGGCGTAGGTCGGGGACACCGTCGTGATCGCATCGGCAAGCCGCAGCCCGGCCTTGAGGAAGCCGATGCCGCCGTAGAACTCCACCCCCTCCACGTCGTAGGACGCCGGCGGCAGGCCGAGCGCGCCGAGCAGCGCCGCGGGGAAGTGGCCCTTGAATGCCAGGTTGTGCACCGTCATCACCGTGGCCGGCCGCCTCGTGCCGGCATAATGCAGGTAGGCTGGCGCCAGTCCCGCCTGCCAGTCATGCCCGTGCACCACGTCCGGCACGAACGACCCGGCGCCGCCTAGCCCGATGGTCGCCGCCGCCTGCGCGAGCGCCGCGAATCGCTGCGGGTTGTCGGGGAAGTCCGTGCCGTCAGGGTCGCCATACGGCGTGCCCGGCCGGTCGTACAGATGCGGCGCGTCGAGGCAGAACAGGCGCAGCCCCGCCGCCGTTCCGTCCAGCACCCGGGCCGGCCCGCCGAACAGGTCGGGCATGCTATGCACAGGCACCGCGCCTTGCAGGGCGGCCAGCACGGCGGGGTAGCCCGGCACGAGCGACCGGACCTCGACCCCTTGCGCCGCCAGCGCCGCCGGCAGCGCGCCCGCCACGTCCGCGAGACCGCCGGTCTTGACCAGCGGATAAATCTCGGACGTAACCGACAGGACGCGGAGCGGCGTCACGCTTGCGGCTTGTTGGCCAGTTGCAGCTTGTCGATCATTGGTTGCGTGATCAGGCAAACCCCCCGCCCGGTGCGGCGGAAGCGGGCGGCGTCCTGCTCCGCGTCCTCGCCGACCACCAGGCCTTCCGGGATCTGCACGCCGCGGTCGATGACGACGTTGCTCAGCCGGGCGGAGCGGCCGACCGTGACGTAGGGCAGGATCACCGCCGCGTCGATGACGGCCCGCGAATGGGCGTGCACGCCGGTGAACAAGAGGGAGCGGTGGATGGAGCTGCCGGACACGATGCAGCCGCCGGACACGAGGGAGCTGATCGCCTGGCCGCGCCGGCCGGGCTCGTCGTGCACGAACTTGGCCGGCGGCGTGATCTCGGCATAGGTCCAGATCGGCCAGTCCCGGTCATACAGGTCGAGGCCGGGCACGAAGTCGGTCAGGTCGATGTTCGCCTCCCAATAGGCATCGACGGTCCCGACGTCGCGCCAATACGCCTCCGCCTCGGCAGACGACCGCACGCAGGAGGCGGCGAAGCGGTGGGCCACCGCCTTGCCGTGCTTGACGAGGTAGGGGATGACGTCGCGGCCGAAGTCGTGGCCGCTCTCGGAGTCGGCGGCGTCGCGGCGGAGCTGGTCCATGAGGAAGCGGGTGTCGAAAACGTAGATGCCCATGCTGGCCAGCGCCTGGTCCGGGCTGCCGGGGATGCCGGGCGGGTCGGCGGGCTTCTCCAGGAACGAGACGATGCGGTCGTCCTCATCGACACCCATGACGCCGAACCCCGTCGCCTCCATCCGCGGCACCTCGATGCATCCCACCGTCACGTCGGCGTTCTGCTCGACGTGCTGCTGCAGCATCGGCTCGTAGTCCATCTTGTAGATGTGGTCGCCGGCGAGCAGGACGATGAAGCGCGGCTCGTAGCTCTCGATGATGTCGATGTTCTGGTACACCGCGTCGGCGGTGCCGGAGTACCAGCCGGTTTCCGTCACGCGCTGGCTGGCGGGCAGGATGTCGAAGCTCTCGTTGCGCTCCGGCCGGAAGAAGTCCCAGCCGCGCTGCAGGTGGCGGATCAGGCTGTGCGCCTTGTACTGCGTGGCGACGCCGATGCGGCGGATGCCCGAGTTCAGCGCGTTGGACAGCGCAAAGTCGATGATCCGGCTCTTGCCGCCGAAATACACCGCGGGCTTGGCGCGGATGTCGGTCATCTCCATCAGCCGGCTACCGCGCCCGCCGGCGAGCACGTAGGCCATGGCGCTGCGGGCAAGGGGCGCGTTCACCCCGGGGCTGGTGCGGATCACGCCTCGGCGCTCCCCGTCGCCGGCTGTGGTCCTGATCCCGCTTGGGGCATGGCGTCCCAGATCTCGGTGGCGTACTCGGTGATCGTGCGGTCCGAGGAGAACCAGGCGACGCCCGCGGTGTTGAGGATGCTCGCACGCCACCACGCGGCCGGGTGGAGCCAGAGCTGCTTTACCGCCTCTTGCTGGTCCAGGTAGCTTTGGAAGTCGGCGGCGATCATGAACGTGTCCCTTTCCAGCAGGTTGTGCACCAGCTCTTGATAGCGGCTGGGTTCGTTGGGAGAGAACACGCCAGACCGTATGGCGTCCAGCGCCTGCTGCAGCGCCGGGCAGGCGGCCACGTCGTCATGCGCCGCAAGGCCCCGCTGCGCGCGGGCCAGCACCTGGTCGGCGGTCATGCCGAAGATGAAGATGTTGTCCGGCCCCACGTGGTCGCGCAACTCGACGTTGGCGCCGTCCAGCGTGCCGATGGTCAGCGCCCCGTTCAGGGCGAGCTTCATGTTGCCGGTGCCGGACGCTTCCATGCCCGCGGTGGAGATCTGCTCCGACAGGTCGGCGGCGGGGATGATGGCCTCGGCAAGGCTCACGTTGTAGTTCGGCAGGAACACCACCTTTAGCCGCCCATTGACCGAGGGGTCGGAGTTGATGACCTGCGCCACGTCGCAGGCCAGCCGGATCACCTGCTTCGCCGCGCGGTAGCCCGGCGCCGCCTTGCCGGCGAAGATCTTGACCCGCGGTACCCAATCGCGCGTCGGCAGCGCCCGGATCGAGTCGTACAGCGCCACGGCGTGCAGGATGTTCATCAACTGGCGCTTGTACTCGTGGATGCGCTTGACCTGCACGTCGAACAGCGCGCCGGGGTTCACCGTGATGCCGGTGCGGTCGGCGATCACCCGGGCCAGCGCCTCCTTGCGGACCTGCCGCTGCCGGGCGAACGCGGCCTGGAAGCCGGGATTGTCGGCATGGGGACGCAGGTCCGCGAGCGCGGCTGCGTCCTGCAGCACGCGCGGCCCCAGCGTCTCGACCAGCAGGCTCGTCAGCCCCGGGTTGGCGCGGTGCAGCCAGCGGCGGAAGGTGACGCCGTTCGTTTTGTTGTTGATGCGCCCGGGGTATTGGGCATGGAGGTCGCGGAACACCGTCTTCTGCATCAGGCCGGTGTGCAGCGCCGACACGCCGTTGATCGAGTGCGCCCCCAGGAACGCCAGATGCCCCATCCGCACCCGGCGCCCATGCCGCTCGTCGATGACCGACAGCGTGCTCAGCAGCGCCTCGTCCACCGGACCGTGCGCGGACACGCGCTCCAAATGGCGCGCGTTCAGCAGGTAGATGATCTGCATGTGCCGCGGCAGCAGGCGCTCCATCAGCGAAACCGGCCAGGTCTCCAGCGCCTCCGGCAGCAGGGTGTGGTTGGTGTAGGCGAAGGTCGCGACGGTGGTGGCCCAGGCGGCGCCCCACTCCACGCCGTGCTCATCGACCAGGAGGCGCATCATCTCGGCGACCGCGATGGCGGGATGGGTGTCGTTGAGCTGGATCGCCGCCTTGTCCGACAGGTTGGCCAGGGTGCCGAACTGCTCCAAGTGGCGGCGCATGAGGTCCTGCAGCGAGGCGGAGGCGAAGAAGAACTCCTGGCGCAGCCGCAGCTCCTGCCCGGCGTCGCTCTCGTCGCCGGGGTACAGCACGCGGGACACCGCCTCGATCCGCACCCGGTCGCGCAGCGCGCCCACGTGGTCGCCGCGGTTGAAGTCGTCGAGCTGCATGGGCGTCGAGGCTTGCGCCGACCAGAGCCGGAGCGTGTTGGCGTGGTGCGCCGGGGCCACGCCATTTGTGCCGTCCAGGATGGGGCCGCCCACCACCGGCATGTCAAAAGCGACGGCCAGCAGCGTCTCGGCCGGCTGCCAGGCGTAGGCGGTACCGCCGGCGCTTTCCTGCCGGGTCACGTTGCCGCCAAAGCCGATGGGGTAGGCGACCTCCGACCGCTCGAACTCCCAGGGGTTGCCGAGCGACAGCCAGTCCTCCGGCAGCTCCTGCTGGATGCCGTCGACGATGACCTGGCGGAACAAGCCGTGCTCGTAGCGGATGCCGTAGCCGTAGGCGGGGATGCCGAGCGTCGCCATGCTCTCCATGAAGCAGGCCGCGAGGCGCCCGAGCCCGCCGTTGCCGAGTGCCGCGTCCGGCTCCTGCTCCCGCAGGCGTTCGAGATCCACGCCCTCCGCCGCCAGGGCCGCCCGCACCTCCTCCATCAGGCCCAGGTTGCCGATGGCGTCGAACAGCAAGCGGCCGATGAGGAATTCGAGCGAGAGATAATAGACCCGCTTGCCGCCGTTCTCGTAGGTGCGCCGGGTGCTGTCGAACCAGCAGTCCAGCACGCTGTCCCGCACCGCGAGCGCGGTCGCGACGAACCAGTCGCGCTCGCTGGCGACAAGGGGCGCCTTGCCGACCTGATAGGTGAGCCGGGCGACGATCCTGGCCCGCATCCGCTCGGCGGGCGACGCGTCGGCAAGTTGGGGGTCCGGTATGGCTACATCCATGGTTGCATTCCTGTCCAGCGGCTGGCTGTGGCTTCGTTCAATCTGCAGGAACCGCGGCTATGCCATGCGGTTCGACGGCATCTCCGCATCGTCATGGGCCGGTCCCGTCCATTCCCGCCAGAGTAGGATCAGCGCCGCCATGATGGCGGGGCCGACGAACAGGCCGAGCAGTCCGAACACCTCCACCCCGCCCAGGATGCCGAACAGCACCCAAAGGAAGGGGAGGCGCGTGGACCCGCCAATCAGCGCCGGGCGGATCGCGTGGTCGGCGACGAAAATGACGGCCGCCCCGGCGGCGAACAGCACCCCGGCCGCCATGGCCGTGCCCGTCGTGAGCACCAGCAGCGCCGCCAGCGCCAGCACCAGCATCGAACCCAATGGAACCGTCGCCGCCACCGCGGTGAGCGCGCCCAGCAGCACCGGATGCGGCGCCCCGGCCAGCCAGTAGCCGAAGCCCAGCACGGTGCCGATGCCCAGGCCCACCAGCACCAGGCCATCCACCGTGCCGTGGACGGAGGCGATGACCTGTTGCCCGAGCCGCTCCCCGTCCGGGCCGAGCAGGCGGCGGCTGGCCGTGCGCATCTGCGCGACCAGGCCTGCGCCGTCGCGGAACAGGAAAAACAAGGTGGCGAGGGTGAAGCCGAACAGCACGCCGCGATGCGCCAGCTGCGTGCCGAACTCGCGGCTGGCGAGCATGACCCGCTCCCGATCGACCCGGCCGAGCAGCGCCTGCGCGTCCGCCGGGTCGCGCAGGTTCGCGTCCCACCAGGTGATCGCCTGCGCCGCGCCCACGGGCAGCCGCTTGAGCCAATCGGGCGCCGCCATGCCGTGGGCGCGCACATCGACGACCACGCCCATGGCCAGCCGCGCCTCATGGCCGAGCTGCACCACCACGAGCGCCAGCGGGATCACGAAGATGAGGGTGATGGCCGCGGTGAACAGCAGCGGCAGCAGCACGCGATGCCGCCCGGCGCCGAACCGCTGCTGCGTCCGCTGGTACAGCGGCCAGGTGGCGATAGCCAGAATTGCCGCCCAGACCAGGGCGCCCAAGAAGCCCTGGAGCACGTACAGCCCCAGCGCCGCAAGGCCGATGGCGAGCGCCACCCGCGCGACCTGCTGGCCGTTGCGGGTCCGTTCGGCCTGGTGCGGGGCTGGCATGTCCATGTCGGGCGTCCTGTTTGCGGGCGGCTCGCGCCGTGTCCAGGAGGGTTATAGCGGGAATCGCCCGGTTTGGCACCGCCTTGCGGACCGGGTCCGGACGGGCCACCCTGCCGGGATTGGAGCAGGAGAGAGCCAGTCATGGACGGGGCCACAGACACGGATTGGAAAACGAACGGGGTGCGGGTGATCCCGGGCGACAGCCTGGACAGCAACACGCCGCAGACGCCGGGCATGAGCCGCGCCGCCGCCATCGACTTCGCCCGAGCCGGCGCACAGAAGCTGTGGGCCGGCACGGTGCACATCCACCCCGACGCCAAGACCGGCGCGCACCACCACGGTGCGTTGGAAAGCGTGATCTATGTGCTGCGCGGCCGGGCGCGGATGCGCTGGGGCAACGCGTTGGAGTTCGTGGCGGAGGCCGGGCCGGGCGATTTCATCTTCGTGCCGCCCTATGTGCCGCACCAGGAGATCAACGCGAGTGCCACGGAAACGCTGGAATGCGTGCTGGTGCGGAGCGACAACGAGGCTGTGGTGGTGAACCTGGAGATCGCGGGGGTGGAGCGGCCGGAGACGGTGGCTTGGGTGGACCCGATCCATCGGGGATGACTGGGGCGCGCTGAAGCGACAATCTTCAAGTGCTCGGTCACCTTACGGAATGATCTCCCTATACTATCGTGTTCTGGGTCCAACATTCGCATAGGCCATGCCAAAACATGCTCAGCGTTTGTTCATGTATTCAACAAGCGTCTTTACAATGTGGTCGATCACTGGTTTTTGTTGAAGAGAGAAGTTTGACCATTGAGGATGATTTCCGGCCGAGACTATGCGAGGCGCCTCTGGATGATCCGATACGAGCGCTGGATCGATCCAATAAAGCGGGGTGGGGTTCTCTAGAAAGGCAGGATGATCGTATATCCTCAAATCGGATCGCTGGAGCAAGTTCCACCGGCTCGTAATCGCAAACCCCGGTTTGTTGCAAACCCAGCGGTATTTTGCGAGTCCGGCACCCCATAATGAAACAAAAAAGTCACATTGATTTACAAGCAAAAGGTTTTCAGAAATCTTTAGACCCACTGAGTTCGTTATGACGGATTTTCCACAAATATCGATCAAGAAATTTACGATGTTATACTCTGTATCAGCAATTAGCTGAAAGTCTCCTGGACGCTCACCATGACTTTTGTATTTTACTTTACCTGTTTCAGATATATTGTGCCCATCAATTATGAAATGTGTTACCGGGAAAATGGATCTCGCCATCCATCAGTTTAGCAGGCACTCCCAAAGCCTTGGCAGCGGCAGAGCTTGGAGTATGAGTCTGGCAGCTTTGCGCAGTCCTCGGGTGAACCAGGAGAGCTTGCTTCTGGCGAGTTTTCTT
>JAABUQ010001149.1_pt1 | contig 44066 bp, 33 predicted proteins | sample 5560001 | NCBI WGS metagenome assembly JAABUQ01 (sample SAMN10711888, study PRJNA513371) | rock metagenome | isolation source: Antarctica rocks | place: Antarctica: Victoria Land, Finger Mt nord | collected 2015-12-18 | reverse complement strand
TTCTAGAGGGAATTAGAATAAAATAAGGATAGCCCCTTCGTACGAAAGGAGTTGGGTATGTTAACCTATGGTTTACCTGTTGTTTATGCTCCTATATTAATATATTATATCCTAGGCGCAATCCCTAGCGGATGTAGTGGGGTTTACTTATCACTATAGTAATACTCGGCACAGGCATGGCAGGAAGGCTATGTTAATAGAGGATAAGAGCTGAATGCATATAGGCATGAAACTTCCCTTAGGATATTCTTAAATATACGTAGTTTAACACTACGATTTTAAATTTTAGATATAATCAAATCTATTTGGTTATATATAACGATTTTAATTAATAGGCTTAAGTTGAAAGAGTTGTGAGGCTCTTAGGCATTAAGTACTAATTTTTTAATTTACTGTATGATACATTTATCGTTACAATACAATTCAAAAAATTAAATATTAAACATAAATATTTACTGCTTTTTTGTTAACAATAAATATTTATGTTTTGGTGCGCTTCTGCTTGCTTGCTTGCTTGCTTGCAGAGCATAGCATAGCATAGCAGAGCAGAAGAGAGCAAGCACAACGCCTGGTTAGCATAAAAGTAATGCAACCGTTTTGTAATCGGAAGAAATAAGTGCGATACTTATACTGGGCTTTATATTTAGTTTAAATATATATATCTAGGCCCAGTGGTCGAGTGGTTAAGACGTAATTCTTTCAATATTAATATCAAGGGTTCGAACCCCTTCTGGGTCAAACAGTAATGTTTTTAATAGTAAACATGCGGGTTGATGTAATAGTAACATAACTGGCTCATGACCAGTATATAAAGGTGCAAATCCTTTGTCCGCACTAAAAAGCAATAAAAGGCTATAGCTTAATTGGTAAAGCTAGCTGCTCATGACAGCTGAGATGAGTGTTCAATTCATTCTGGCCTTACACTTAATTTATTATACATGTTAGTCCGAGTGCTGGAATTGGTAGACAGGATAAACTTAAGATTTATTGATAAATATCGTAAACGTTCAAGTCGTTTTTCGGATAAATACATGGCACTTCGTATAAAATAAAAAAATAGTTAACCTCTTCTCTGCTTCGCAGCTTCGCAGCTTCGCAGCTTCGCAGGAGAAAAGAGAGGGGATATAGTTTAATTGGTAAAACATCGATTTTGCATATCGCTATTTCAGGATCGAGTCCTGATATCTCCAAAAAAGCTAAAGATAGCTTTTATTTTTAAAGCTCGAGAAGCTCAACTTGGTAGAGCGGAACGGTGAAGTTGTTTAGGTTATAAGTTCAAATCTTATCTCGAGCAAATGAAAAAGACATACCTCTTATTATTACTGAGATCTAATGCCGTGACCCTTAGATGAGACAAATCATACATTTCTCACCCTGCATCTGGAAGGATACAGTTTACCTCTTTCTCTGTGTGCCTAAAGACCTTTAAATCTAGCGATAACATAATAGCCAATATTGTTCCAAATACAGACAAATACCCAAGTATCGATAACACAATACTTGATAGCCAGCCAAATACGGATAGCCACTCAATTAGCTATGCCCTCCATGACGATATAGCAGTTGTCTACCCCAAAAGTGAGATATCACTACTCCCCGCTTGTGAAAACAAGATAACAATTGTTCCCGTTAAGTCTTATAGTAATACTGATACTATGAAGCTTTATATTTTAAGGGATAACAAAGCTAAAGCAGGTATATACCGCTTAACTCATAAAGAGTCAGGAAAATCCTATGTTGGTTCAGCTAAAGATCTTAAGAGTAGGATGACTGATTACTTTAGTCTAAAGTACTTAGAAAGGCGCATTAAGGCTAACAAAAGTCTAATTTACAGAGCCCTGTTAAAGCATGGATACTCCGCCTTTAGTTTAGATATTCTTTAGTACTGTGATCTATCCACGCTATTAGAGCGGGAACAGTACTATATAGATAACTTGGAGCATATGTACAACATACTTCAGTTTGCTTATTCTAGGTAGGGTCTTAAACACACTAAGGCTAGCATAGAGCTAATGAAAAATCTCATGCTAATAGACCTGTTTTAACTGAAGAAGATAAAGCAAGGAATTCCGCAATTATAACAGCCGCTTCACCTACAGCACAAACTGTAATGGTTACGCACAACGAAACCAGAAATACTAAAGAGTTCCCTTCTATTAGAAGAGGGGCAGACTATATTGGAGTAGACAAAGGTCTAGCAAGTAAGCACATTAGGAATCATGGTATGTATAAGGCTAATGGATATACTATTAAACATAAATAACTTAAAAAGAAGTAAAAATCTTATCTCGAGCAATATAAGATGTAAATAAAAAGAAGTTTGTAATTTTACAACCAAAGAAAAAAGGGTAGTGATGGAATAGGTAGACATGAATAGCTTAGGACTATTTGATTTTCAAATCTTATCCGTTCAAGTCGGATTTACCTTATTTAATAAAAAAAAAAGAATATCTAGTGCTTGCTTGCTTGCTTTAGAGAGCACTAGAGAGCAATCCGCACTAGATTATTGCTTTATTTAAATTTGTCTATGTTGTAGACTAATGGGTAAGTCATAAATTTTTGGTATTTATCATTGAGTGTTCGAATCACTCCAACATAATAAACGGTTATTAATGTAAAGGTGGTTATAGTTCAATTGGTAGAACAACTGTATGTGGAACAGTCTGTTCCCTGTTCAAATCAGGGTATCCACCCTAGTGCTTAAGGTTTTATACGAAGTTTTGTCTGCTTATTCTTTTTTTTAACATAGATTATTTAGGCAAATCTGTAATAGATTAAATAAAACTAAAGCAAAGCCCGAGTAGTTCAACAGGTTAGAACGTTAATTTCATGCATTAAGAATGAGAATTCGATTTTCTCCTCTGGCTCATGATTAAAAAGACATCTAATAATATACATCTCAAAAGCCGGAATATTACATATTTCGAGATAAATCTAAAAAAACCAAAGTTTTTTCATTCTGCTTCCAATAATATTATAATATATGATGACGCGTTAAGCAATAAGAAGAAGATATTACAAGACAATAAACAAAGATGCGGAGTCTATAAATGAGTTAATAAAATAAACGGTAAAAGTTATGTAGGAAGCTCTGTTAACTTAAGCTCACGATTTTTCCATTATTTTTCTTTAAATTACTTAGCGAATAGAACCTCAAAATATAAGAGTAAAATTTACAATGCTCTGTTGGCTCACGGCTATGAGAATTTCCAATTGGAGATATTAGAAGTTTGTGTTAGACCTGATGTTATTAAAAAAGAGCAATTTTATATTGATTATTTTAAACCTGAATATAACATATTAACTAAAGCAGGATCTAGTTTACATTTTAAACATTCTGAAGAAACATTATTTAAATTTAAATCGCGTAAGTTGAGCGATAAAGCTTTGTATAATTTTAGAAAAGCAAGAGTAGGTGCAGTATTATCTCCTTTAGCTAAAACCAACCAATCGCTGTCCACATCTCATATCGTTACCCTTAAAAATATTGAAACAAACGATACTAAAAAATATAGTTCTATTCGCACTGCTGCCAGAGAATTGAAAGTAAACCATGCTACATTATTAAATTACATAAATAAAGATAAGTTGTTTAAAGGTAAGTACATGATTAAGAGAGTAAATTAAAAAAAATGATAGTTCAACTGGTTAGAACGTTAATTTCATGCATTAAGAATGGGAATTCGAGTTTCTCTCCCGCTTATTTTCATATTTTATCTTATTTTCTTCTGCTGTTGCTTATTTTCTCTGCTGTTGCAAAGCATCCGCTGGAAAATATGAGCATGCAAGCATCCGCTGAAAAAGATGAAGCATCAGCAGAGGCAAGAGGGGCAGTTTTCTGTTAGTTTATGTACTTACATTTTATGCATTTCATATTTTAATTGGTCTAATAATATACATATTAATACCTTACATTTCTTTAAAAGATATAAATATATTGTTATGTCTACTAAACACAACCGTCAACACGTCTTCTTTTAATAGTGACATCTTAATTTTTTTTCTGTTTTTATAAGTTAATGCTTTGCAACAAAAATAGGTAGGTCTGAATCCTACAAAAACAATGTCTATATATTCTTTATTATTTTTATTATTATCTAATGCCGTCACTTCTAGACGAGAAAAATCCATCCTTTATTCCAAACAAATAATATTGTTTTCATTGTTCCTTTTATTATTAGGCTTATTTTTATATTTGATTTTTAGCTATGTTTTAGGTTGAAATCATTTTTCATTGCATCTTGGTTTGGCACTTATACTATTATTACGTTTAATTGATTATACCAGTAATTTTTATTACATAAATAAAACAAGAATAGGCATAAAACCTTATTCAAGGATAAATAACATCCTGGAGGTTTTTATTGATATAGCATTATATCTATCCCCTTTAATTATTTTAATAAGATCCATTATCACCTTAATTATGTCACCACTTAATAGTTTATTAAGTGCCATATTTATAAAAATTAAAGGTATTATAATTTCCACATTTACTTCTACCCCTTATTATAAAACTCTTAAGAGCACTTACTATAAAGGGGGGCTTTTTTCTCTATTGAATGAGTTAGCCACACTTATATACTATAGAACCACCTATTATATACACCGTAACCTGTACTACATGATTGGGTTTCAATGTCTTTGTATTTACCAAGCTCTTTTAGGTTATAATTTTTGATTAATTATATCATTATTGTATATGATAATACACTTACCATTTTTTATAATTTCTATAGGAACATATATTACTATTATAAACAGGAATTTTTATAAAGAATATCCTCTATTATTTTCACTTTATAGTTGTGCTTGTTTATTATTGTTTCTTGTACTTATTCTTCTATCTGTCATACTTTACGGTCTTATTTCGCACCTAATTGATGATTACTTTGTACAAGCCAAGAGTAATGATGGTGGCAATGCCGGGGGTACTGGTCCTGGTCCAGGTCCTGAACCAGGTCCTGAACCAGGACCTAATGCTGGGGACCCTGGACCTTCTGACATTTACCCTGGTCCAAGTAAAAAAAAAGGTAAACAAAAGGAAGAAAACACAGAAGCTGAGCATACCCCTCATGTAAATAGGGTTATGGATGAGTACGTTCAAAAAGCAAAAGAAATTCTTAAGGACGAAAATTTGAGTGCACGTGAACAAAGGTATAAGCTGAACGAACTTAAACTAAGACGAAATCAACTAAGTAGTAAAAGTTCTTCCTCTTATAGTGACGAACAAGCCTTAAAGCAAGATAGATATTTTCTAGATAGATATAATGAAGTAGCCGAAAGTGGTTTAACTGAACTAGATAAGAAAAATAAAAACCTAGCAATAATGGAGCAGGAAAATAGCAGAACAAGGTATCTAAAAAAAATAGCAGATATCGGTTCAGCTGGACATAATAGAAATTTCCAAAGTACGGACGAAACTAGTACTAAAACCTTTACTAAAGGTATCCCTAAGGACTATACAGCCCCTAATTTAGGGGACTATGTGAGGTCACAGCAGTTTGAAGGAAAACCTAGACAACCCATGGGATTAGATGGATCAACAGATTACGAAGAAAAGGCACAAAGTAACCTTGAGATTCCTATAGAACAAGGTTTGGAACCGGCTTTAGGTGACCCCACTAAAGCACCTGAAGTGTCTACTAGAATACAAGACATAGGTCCAGATATAAACCCTGCCTCCTCTCAAAAAAGGAATTCAAATGTAAATCCTTTTTCTAATCTCTCTTCCCCTCCCACTACACCTAGGAAAAGAGATAGAATAAAAAATTTATTTAAAAAAAAGCCTTAGGTAAATAAAATACATTTTTTGTATTTCAATTTTTTTTGTACAAAAGTAAAATTATACTATGCAATTACTCTACATCTTAGCTTCCAGTGTCTATCTTTATTATAGCATTAGAATTAAACTTCTTATTTCCATTTTAATTATGTTTTTACATTAAAGGCGTTATTAATTTGTGTTTACTTTTCATACAAACACTCGCTTTCGTGTTTTTACCTTTTAAAAAAGAGTACTATTAGGACTAATCTTTTATTTTCTAATGTCATTTGTTTTTGCTTTTGCTTTATAAGTTATACCACTTGTTATGATTAACAAAGAGATCTCTAATCCTTTATGGTCGGAGGGTAAAATTAATATGCTTGTTACCTACGCGAAGGGGCGGTCGTAATATATTACTCTAATCCTTATTTAGCTTTATGTTTAGCCATAACTTTATTTTCTTTCGTAGGTATACCACCTCTTATAGAATTTTTCGCTAAACAAATGGTATTATCTGCTGCATTAGACAGCGGTTAGGTTTTCATTGCTTTTATAGGTATTTTTAAATAATAATATATAGCTAGCCCTCTTGTATTAAAAACTATATATAAAAAATAATAATATATAGCTAGGGCCTTTTGTATTAAAAAACTATAAATATAAAATAAAAATAAGTTTGATTCTTATAAAAAAAATGCTTATTTCCTACATATTAATATTATTATCGTCTAATGCCGTGACCCTTAGACGAGACAAATCCATTCTTTATTCAAGGCTAACTATATCTAGCTTGCTATATCTATTTATAATTTTACTTAACTTAAACATGACATTATCAAATAAAGGAATAGGTTTATTTGGTGGTCTATTTCAAACTACGTCTCTAACACAAACTTTTCATCTATATATCTTTGCAATTTGTGCTGTTATTTTGCAATTAACCGCTTTTTACCCTAGAAAAATATGAGTTAAAGATTTTACTAGTTTTTATAATTTAGTTAGCAGTGTTTTGATTTACGATAAAAAAGATATAATTAATAAAATGGGGGAACAATTTAAAATAATAGAATATCCCCTTATTTTATTATTCATAATAACAGGTGCTATATTTTTAGTCTCAACGAGCGACCTCGTCTCTATATTCCTGTCAATAGAACTACAAAGTTATGGTTTATACTTACTATCTACAATATACAGAAACTCTGAGTTATCCACATCAGCAGGTCTTACTTACTTTCTACTAGGTGGTTTGTCTTCTTGTTTTATTCTTTTAGGTACAAGTTTATTATATGCAAATTCAGGTACTACAAATTTGGATGGTTTTTACGTTTTAACAAGTTTATCTAGTATAACAGAGGATGAAACTGCTTTACTTTTATCTCTTGCTACGCATCCTTTTTATCTTAACATATCCCTTCTTATAATGTCAGTTGGATTTTTATTTAAAGTTTCCGCCGCACCTTTTCATTTTTGAAGCCCCGATGTCTATGATGCTATACCTACAATAGTTACAACTTTTGTTGCAATAGTAGCTAAAATATCTATTTTAGTTTTTTTGCTAGAGTTAGTACATTATACTAGCTATTCATTCTATCCTTTTAACTTTAGTTGAAGGTCTAGTTTACTACTTAGTTCCTTATTATCTATGATAGTAGGAACAATATTAGGTTTAACACAATTTAGAATAAAAAGGCTTTTTGCCTATAGTACAATTTCACATCTTGGTTTCATATTATTAGCTTTAACTATTAATAGTTTAGAATCTGTACAAGCTTTCATTTTCTATTTAATGCAGTATAGTGTGTCTAATTTAAATGCCTTTGTTATACTAATAAGCATTGGCTTTTCATTATATCCATTTGTGGATAGAAGTGATTCCCTAGAACAAAATAAAAAGTTATTAGATAGAAATTACTCACCTATACAACTTATTAGTCAAATTAAAGGCTATTTTTATGTTAATCCTTATTTAGCTTTATGTTTAGCCATAACTTTATTTTCTTTCGTAGGTATACCACCTCTTATAGGATTTTTCGCTAAACAAATGGTATTATCTGCTGCATTAGACAGCGGTTATGTTTTCATTACTTTTATAGCTATTTTGACAAGTGTTATAAGCGCTGTATATTATTTAGCAGTTATCAAACAAATTTTTTTTGAAAAAACTGATTATGAATTAAACCCAGCTTTTGAAAACGTTAAATTTATTGGTAATATTAAAAGAGAAAAGAATAATAATTCTTTTATTGTGGAAAAAGTGACATTTACAGTACACAATATAGTATTATCAAATTCTTTAACTATTACTGTTTCTAGTTTAACTTTATTATTACTATTGTTCGTATTCACTCCACAAGAAACATTAAGTATGGCTAATATTTTAGCACTAATATTATTTAATTGTTAAATGTCTAGTACAATTTTCTTTTTTATTTTCATACCTTTTTTGGCATTTGTTTTATTACTTGTTAATTTAATATTTGCTCCTAATAACCCTTATCAAGAAAAAGAAAGCGCATTTGAATGTGGCTTTCATTCCTTTTTGGGACAAAACAGAACACAGTTCAGTATATCTTTTTTTATATTTGCTTTACTATTCCTTCTATTTGATCTAGAAATTCTTTTAGTGTATCCCTATATAGTAAGCGCTTACAGTAATAATATTTATGGTTTATTAATAATGTTGGTATTTTTTACTGCATTAACAATAGGTTTAGGCTATGAACTAGGTAAAAAAGCACTTAATATAGATAGCAGGCAAAAGCTTTCGATATCTTCTAACAAGAAGCTTGCAGGAATTTTTATGCCTAATAGTTACAAAAAATAATTTAAAAGTATTTAAACATCTCCTATGCCTGCAATAGTAAAGTAAAACATAGTGGTTATGGTTTTGTTTTAATCATCCTTATAGCAGCTTGCTACTATATAGTATATATTAGTGCTTTCCTTTTATTTGTCTAAGTCCACACCAGTAAATTGAAAAGAAACATTGCTTATATCTTTGGCTCAGAAGAAAAATGTGGTTAATGGATGTCGGTTTTATATCTTTTTTATTTTGTTAAGAAAGTATATATTGTTTCTTCGGAAAGGCAAATAAACGATTGGAAAAGGAGCAACAATTAACAAAACAACACTTAATAGTGCAAGAACAATTAACAAAGCAACACTTAGTATAACAACTGAGAAAGCAACAACGAAAGCAACAACGAAAGCAAAAGTTAATAGAAAGGAAATTTTTATAGACCCATCTTTAGTAATAAAGCTTAAAAATAAAAAAAAACTAGATAAAAAACTATATTTTATTATTACCATATAGAAGTAAAGGAATAGTATGACAATTAAATTCTAATGATATTTTAATATTTATGAATATAAAAACCTTAAAAATATCTATATTGGTATATACACACAATAGTATGAGGCCACCTCTCTAAAAAAAAATAAAATTACTAGAAATGATACAGGCAGCAAAAATTATAGGTACAGGTTTAGCAACTACAGGTTTAATTGGTGCGGGTGTAGGTATAGGTGTAGTGTTTGGTGCCTTAATATTAGGTGTCGCAAGAAACCCATCTTTAAGAGGACAACTCTTTTCTTACGCTATCCTAGGATTCGCCTTTGCGGAAGCAACAGGTTTATTTGCCTTAATGATGGCCTTTTTATTATTATATGTAGCTTAATAGCCACTTGTATATAATAAAAGTAGCCACCTGTATATAAATACAGGTAAAAATCTTATTAGCTCAATGGTAGAGCTTGATATTCCTAACATCATGATCTAAGTTCAAATCTTAGATAAGATACTGTAAGTTAGATAACTTACGCAAACTATTTTATAATATATACATCTTATAAGTATCTCTAATATAGTTCGTTTATATAAGCTATACATGTTAATAACATGCTTAATATGTACGGCCCTAAATATGTATAAACCATATAAAAACTAAAACGAGATAAATATAAACACATAAATCCATATAACTCATAAGTTTCCCGTTGCTTAAAAGATAAAAGATAATACTTAACAATGTTAGAGACGGCAGCCAAAGCCATATAATGTCAAACCACGGGCTCTCACAATACTTACTCTCTGCTCTCTTCTGCTCTCTTCTGCTCTCTTCTGCTCTGCAAGCAAGCAAGCAAGCAGAAAAAACACAAGGGATATGTTGTAGACGGTACTACAGTTTGATTGCAGATCTTATATAAGGGGTTCAATTCCTCCGTATCCCTTACTATACTTAGGAAAATCATATATCATTTTTTATTAAAAGTAATGAGATATATTATTTAGGGTTTATTCTTGAGCACAAAAAATTTACTTAAAGAAAAAGTTAGTACATAAGTTTAGTTATCTCTTCTTCGCTTCTGCTTGCTTGCTTGCAGAGCAGAGCATAGCAGAAGAGAGCAAGAGCAAGAGCTTAAAATATCTAATAAAACAATATCTATATATAGATAAATACACCTAAAGGTATTAGGGCATTCCTTTTTATGAATATAAATTAAAGTCTAATTAGCTCAAAGGCAGAGCATTATATTTATAATACTTATATTTTTCTTCGAATCAAAGATAAAGTTAATAGACTAATTATTGTTCATATCATATAAAATAATATTTTTATAAAAGAGATTATAAACGTATATATATTACGGTTTTTATATATGATAGAGAAAAAAAACTTATAAACTTATGGTCTTTCACGTAAAATACTATACAAGATATATAAAATGTTATATATATGAATTAAAGTATATGAGTAATAAACGTTTTAGTAATATATTGATCTTATTAGAGTAAAGGTAAATTATAAATTTAAATAATATAAAAATGAGAATTTTTAAAAGCCATCCTTTATTAAAGCTAGCAAATTCATATGTAATAGATTCTCCTCAACCATCAAACATAAGTTATTTATGAAATTTTGGTTCTCTTTTAGCCTTTTGTTTAGTTATACAAATTGTTACTGGTATAACTTTAGCCATGCATTACAATTCTAGTGTACTAGAAGCATTTAACTCAGTAGAACATATAATGCGTGATGTAAACAACGGGTGATTAATACGTTATTTACACTCAAACACAGCATCAGCATTTTTCTTCTTAGTTTATCTACATATAGGTAGAGGACTATACTATGGATCATACAAAGCTCCTAGAACTTTAGTATGAACTATAGGTACTGTAATATTTATTTTAATGATGGCCACAGCATTTTTGGGTTATAAGTGTAGCCCAAAATGATCTTACTTCGAAAAATTAGATAAAAAGATACTATATAAAAAAAATAATTTTATAATGTCGCAAAAAAGATATAGTTCTAGCATTTCTTTATATAAAGGCGGAAATAATCACAATTCAGAAAGATTAAATAATTTTTTAAAGGAAAAAAAGCTTTACCCGGTTGTTTCGTACGAAAATATAGACTCTGATATAACAAGAAAAACAATTATATCAGAAACTAAAGGGCTTAGCGGTATTTATTTAATTTTAAACAAAGTAACACTCGATTACTATGTTGGATCAGCTTCAACAGATAGATTATACGCAAGGTTTTCCAACCATCTATTATATTTTAGAGGTAGCAAAATATTAAAACATGCAGTCAGAAAATATAAATTATCTAGTTTTGCATTTTTAGTTTTAGAACTTTTTCCTGAAGTGGTTACCAAAGAAAACAATAAACAACTAATAGACAGGGAGGATTTCTATCTTAAAACGTTGTTACCTAATTATAACATCTTGACCGAAGCTGGTTCCACTTTTGGTTATAAGCATACTGAAATGGACAGATTAAAAATGAAAACCAATTACAGTCAGGCGCGTCGTTTACAAATAGGTAATTTGAACAAAGGTAAAAAACTATCAGATGAAACAATAGAAAAAATTAGGGCTAAAAGATTAATTGCACCTAAGCCATTTATATCTGAGCAAGCTTTATTAAATATGAAAAAAAAATCCAAGCCTATCAGGCTTTATAATTTAGACCGTACAGTGTATGGAGAATATCCCAGTATATTGGCTACGGCAAATTCTGTTAATTGTGGTGAAAAAACTGTTAGAAGAGCTTTAGCTACGAATAAAAAAATCTTGAAAAGGCGCTACATAGTTGAAGTTATCAATAAAGTCATATAAAATTTAAGTAAAATCATAGTCCTACTAGTTAAAAATTCCTATGCAATTTTCAGAAAAAAATAGGGAATAAGTAGAATAATCCGATAGGAATATTGAAGAAGTTTAATTATTTCTTTGGCAATATTAGTGAAAACGATCAAAAATTGTAAATCTTTAGAGATCGTCGGTTATCTGGATAATCGCGACAGACTGGATCACTAATGGGTGGCTGAAATGCTGCTTAATGCACAGGCGAAACCTTTAGTCAAAATTTGGCTACAAAAGTGTACGAAAAACTAAAGTTCTTTTGTTTGTTATTTTTATAGCGCGCTTCTGCTTGCGAAGCAGCAGAGGAATCCGCACTAGTTAATAGAGTAACAAATTAGGTAGTACGTCTTGCCATACGGGCAGATGTCTTTATGAGGTGCAACAGTTATTACTAACCTTATGAGTGCTATACCATGAGTTGGACAAGATATAGTTGAGTCAAATAACACCAGTGAACCAATTGTAATATTTACAAGTATATTAATTTTACCTACAATTGGTACTGTTAGTGTACATGCATTAAAGAAAATTAATACTAGAAGACTAGATAAACAAAAGTATTTATCTATTCCCTATTCATTTATAGCCTTTTTAACAGGATTAATAGATGGAGATGGCTATATTCAAATTACTAAAACGACCAAAGGCTTTATTACTATTAAATTAGTAATTTCAATACACTTAGATGATATTTCTACTTTGGAATATATTAAATCTGTGTTAAACCTAGGTAAAATATCAATAAATAAAGATCACAAAAGTCCAAATTGTAGGTTAATTATTAACCGAACTGAATTACAAGAAATACTCTTTCCACTTTTCTTATATCACAACATTTTCTTTTTAACTGAAACTAGAAGAGCTCAGTTTGACCTTGCTTTTTTTATATTAAAATCAAATATAAAAGTATATAGTGAAATTCCAAACAAAAAACAAATACCTTTTTTGTTTGAATTGCCAAAAACTCCTTTAGAATACCTTAATCTTGTGTTTTTTAAGAACTGGATTGTAGGATTTACAATGTCTGAAGGTTCCTTTTTTGTAAAACTAAATAATGATGCAAGCTTCCAGTTAAAACAAAGAATACATGTAAATTTGTTTGAGGCTTTTAAATTAGTGTTTAATACAAATCGTAAGATAAGCACGGATAAAGGCCTATATAGTCAATTTGCTGTTAGTTCCAAAAAAGATATACAAACAGTGATTAATTTTTTTTCTTATTCAGGTCATCATCCTTTAATTGGACTAAAAAACATACAATATTTAAAATGACTTTCTGATATGCGTAATAGTGTACGCTATGCTGATCTTAATTTTCCTAAATAAATGCATTTATACTAATAATATTAAAATTTTTAACGATAAATTTTAAGGTGATAGGCTCCTTAAAACAGTAATGTTTTAGAGGCAAATGAGATTAAGTGCAAGAACATCTAATTAATTTTCCACCGTTGATTTAGATTATTTGCAGCGAAGTTTAACATGGTATGTAATTTTTGTTAAAAACGTTCAACGACTAACAAGTGAGCAATACCGCGATAAGCTTGACATGAGTATCTCACAACCTTATATTTAATTAAGGTTGAAGACATAGTCTAAACAAAGCCGTAAGGCTTTGATTATAAGTTTTAAATTACTTATATAAAAAACTTTGTTATCTGAGGTGGTTTTTCAGTAAATAATGCCACATTAAATAGATTCTTTTCTTTACATTTTGTTTTACCATTTGTATTAGCTGCACTAGCTTTAATGCACTTAATTGCATTACATGATAGTGCCGGTTCAGGTAATCCTTTAGGTGTATCAGGTAATTATGATAGATTACCTTTTGCCCCTTACTTTATATTTAAAGATTTAATAACTATCTTTATCTTTATATTAGTATTATCTCTTTTTGTATTCTTTATGCCTAATCTTTTAGGAGACAGTGAAAATTATGTAATGGCTAATCCTATGCAAACTCCTCCTGCTATAGTACCCGAATGATATCTATTGCCATTCTATGCTATACTGAGATCTATACCTAATAAACTATTAGGTGTTATTGCTATGTTTTCTGCTATTTTAATCTTATTAGCAATGCCATTTACTGATTTATCTAGATTCAGAGGTATACAGTTTAGACCCTTAAGTAAAGCAGCCTTTTTTATATTTGTAGGTAATTTCTTAATATTAATGCAATTAGGTGCTAAACATGTTGAGTCCCCCTTCATAGAGTTTGGACAAATATCTACAGTTATCTATTTTTCACATTTCTTAATTATAGTACCTATAATTAGTTTACTTGAAAATAGTTTAATTGAATTGGCTAGCGCAGCAAGTGAAAAAAAAGAACAGGAATTTTATATTAATGATAAATATAAAGCTTATAATAATATAAACTTATCAAATTCTTCTGTTTTAACTGGTCCTATATCAATGCTAAAAATTGCGACTACATTGTTTTTAATATGTGCTGTTTCTTATTTATTATCAAATTTAAATCAAAATTTTGAATATTGTGATGCTCCTAGACCTTGAGGTGTATATTTCCAAGACAGTGCATCTCCACAAATGGAAGGTTTAGTGGAACTTCATGACAACATCTTGTTTTACTTAGTTATAATCTTATTTGCTGTTGGTTGAATATTAGTATCTATAGCTAAAACTTATACTAATTTAGAGTCGCCAGTTTCACATAAAAATGTAAGTCATGGTACATTAATTGAACTAATATGAACTATTACACCTGCTTTAATTCTAATATTTATAGCATTTCCTTCCTTTAAATTGTTATACCTAATGGACGAAGTTAGTGATCCGTCTATGGCAGTATTAGCAGAAGGTCACCAATGATATTGAAGTTACCAATACCCTGATTTCCTAAACAGTGACGATGAATTCATCGAATTTGATTCATATTTAATACCAGAATCTGACTTAGAGGACGGTGCATTAAGAATGTTAGAAGTGGATAACAGAGTTATTATTCCAGAACTAACTCATGTTAGATTCATTGTTACAGGAGCCGATGTTATACATTCTTTTGCTTGCCCTGCTTTAGGTATTAAATGTGATGCTTATCCAGGTAGATTAAATCAAGTTTCTGTTCTTATTAACAGACAAGGAACTTTTTACGGTCTGAGGCCTAAGTAAAAGTGAACCTTTTGCTAATTTTTATTAAAATTAATAAAAAAGAAACCATCAAATTGCGGGAAATCCCTAAAGCAATTTCAACCAAACCAAATTAGTAATATTTTGGTGGCACAGGTAATGACTCGTGGTATGGTAAAATCGAAATTGATGACTCATTTAGTTAATACAATGGGTAATCCGCAGCCAAGCACCATTTATAATTATTAATCATTAAGTGGTGTGCAGTTCATCGACTAAATGTTGGTTGGCGCAAGCTTAAGATATAGTCAGACCCCTCTTGAAAAAGTGCAGAAGAACCGCTTATAATCGCAACGTTCTTTGTTAAGAGGGTATAAATATTGATATTGATATTTATGCTCAGGGAGAAGTACCCTTTTTAATTAAAATACGAATTAATTAGTGGTAGATTTGCAATGTTCAGAAATATGTGGTATACTTCACAGTTCTATGCCTATAGTAATAGAGTCTGTTTCAATCGAAAAGTTTGTTTCTTGACTACAAGAACAGTAACGCCTTTATTGAAAAAAAAGTTACAGTTAAACATGTTTATTATCCCTTATAATAATATGTTAGCAAGGGACCCTTTTAATTGTTTAGCAATAAGATATTATAGTCGTGCACTAATCAGTCCAGAAAGATTAGCTTTAGAGCATATTCGCAGCAATAAAATAATTACTAGTTTAATTATAAATAGTATACTTAAAAATCAAAATATATCTGTTACTCCTCAAAAATTAGAAGCTTTGTTAAAAATTGAAGGACTAGAATTTGATCTACCTATTACTAAAGATAATCAAACTATGTTTGATAACTTGGTAGGTAAATCAAGATATAGTGGTTTTCTAGGAGTATACGTTTTTATTCATAAAGCTACGGCATCAATGTATGTTGGTTCATCTAATCTTCTTAGACGGCGTATGGAATATTATTTCCAAGCCGAAACTAAGCATGCTGGTGGTAAATTTTTACCTCTTCTTAATAGGGATGGCATTAGTGCTTTTAAGCTTAAAATATTTAAACTTGATAGAAATCAGTTTAAAACTAGTGATTCATTACTTTTGGAACAATACATGCTATTAGATAAAAAATACGATTTAAATACCTTGAGAGTTGTTAATTTTGGACCACAAACGGGTGATTCTGTGTATGTATATGATTTGTCTTGTACTATTCTTTATTATCACGCACCATCCAGAATTAACTTAAAAAGGGTTTTAGGTGTTCATCCGTTATCTTGTAATAAATATGTGGACACTAAAATACCTTATTTGGGTTCCTTTATTTTATTAAGTTTTTCTATAGATTCAGCTATCCCTAGTAATTTGAGTAACCGTGAACTTTTAAGTGTTATGAATAAAGAGCGAAAAGCTCTATATAGTTTAGGTACTCGTAACAGAAAAAGTGTGATTATTGAAATTAAAGAAGGAAACAAACTTGTAGACTTTGAACCAGGTAATAGTAGTTTAGAGTTTGATTCTATAAAGGATTGCATAATTTACTTAAGATCTCTCGGTTTGACTATAAAAAGAAATACTCTATCTAAACGTATTAAACAAGCTAAAGAGTTTCATAATTTTTTCTGTAGATATCAAGAAAAATCTCTACCAGATAATTTTGATTATGAAAAAATAGACCTTTTAGTGCAGGACTACAAAAATAGAGTATTAGTTGAGCCCAAAGAGGAGGAATATAAAAAAAATAAAGTTATAACTGTAAATAGTATCACTGAAAGATGCGATAAGATTTTTTTTTCTATTAGGGATACAATTAAGTATTGCGAAACTATTGGTATAAAACTAGATCGTAAGTCTATAAAAACAAGTATTATAAAAGCTGAAGAGCTTAAAGGGTTAAACTTCAAGTATGCATCACAAGATGATAAATATGTACGTAAGCAAAGTTAATTATACGTTTATATATGAGATATTTTTACTAATTCGTTATTTGTTATATTGGTGCTTTTTTTACTTATAATATCTATAGGTTTTGCTGATGACGGTGGACCATTTGAAGAGTATGAACCTAATGCTAGTATATTTGATGATTCTATTGTAATACTTGATTCATCTTTAGAACAAGTTAATGTTATATGTGATCTATCAGACACCGAGGTAAACGATACTTTAGAAGTAACATACCCCCGATATAGATCATACATTTAGAGATGATACATTTATAGATGATGTAAGATTGGGCCCCTTTGTATTAAAAACTATCAATACAAAAGAAAAATAAACAATCTTATAAGATTTAACTAGATTAGTACATATAACTTTTATTAACTATTAATAATAGATAATGTTTATTTCTTTTCTTTTAAAAAAAAAAGAAAAGAAATAAATAAAACCTTTGTTATATTAAACTCCTTATTCTTTTCCATTTATTAGAGTTTAATCAGCTTTTTTATATGATGAGAAAAAAATATTTTTTTTTTACAAATTGGCTGTACTTTGAGTAAGAGCCTTCGCTTATTTTATTTTTTTTTTACGTATTTGATCCCCAAGATTATACTAAAAAAAAGTCTTATTAGCTCAATGGTAGAGCAGGATACTTCTAATATCTAGATTTTGGTTCGAATCCAAGATAAGATTATAAGGCAAACTATTGTTTTAATAAATTATAATAATTTTATTCTTTTTTTTCAAAACTATGCTATAGGCTATAGCAATTAAAATATATAAGTAATAAATGTCCTAGTAATATGTTTATCTTAGAATATAGGTAAAACAAAAAATAAACATACTTAGAAAATATTTTCATACTTTCTATCGCTTTAATAATGCTAATTATTAATAGCTATCTTTTTTTAATCTAAAACATTAAGTACTTCTAGATCTAGCAATTAGAATCTTTCTGCTAAATATTTTTTCATAGAGCTAATGTACGAATTATAAGGCTTTGTCATGATAGCTTTTTTAACATAACCCCTACTTCAAAGAAATAAAATAAAATTAGCCAGTTTTAAATAACTACCTTTTATATTGTAAAATATTTAATTATGTTTTATTTTAGACTTAAGTAAATCTAATAATTTATGTAATAAAAAGTTATAAAAGTCCCCAGGAACTTCGTTAAGATTAGACTATAAATTTAATTATTTAAATATTTAGACATCCAAGGAAACGGCTAGTAATAGATATGACGAAAAACCTAGGGATTTCTATACATTTATGTTACAAAAAATATATAAATTACTTGCTGAGAATGTAGATAGTGGTGTACAGGATGATAAAGGGGGTAGTTATTCAAGGTTATATGATTTTATCTGAAATAGAAAAGTTCTTAAAAAGGCTATAATGACTATACCTTATAATTCTTCTGCTCAGTCAAGGAAAAAATATCTAGTAGACAGTTTAGCCATGATATATAAAGATGATAATGATATGTGTTGATATTCTGACTCAGAAAGTAACAGTAAAAATGCTATTAATACTGATGACCTTTATTTACTACTCCGTTGTGTATCAAGCATTGTAGAAAATGATTTTCCTAAGATTCAAAAGTTATGTAAATATCTTAGTAATGTAGCTAAAATCCTTAGCATGTTAGAGTTACCTATAACTTGAACTTTACCAACAGGTTTAACTGTTAAACAAAGTTATTTAGAGACTAGATCTACAACTATAACACCTTTTATGTACAGTAAGGTTAAGCTTACATTAAGTGTTACAGTTAAAGATAAGTTAGATAAAAACAGGCAGGTTCGTTCTTTAATGCCTAATTTAATACATTCTTTAGATGCTACATCCTTGAATTTGTTATATCAACAATTTAAGAAAGCTTATGAACATAAGGAAGATAATAAATTACCTCAATTCTTTTCTGTTCATGATTGTTTTGGTACTACTTGTGATAAAGTGTCTACATTGAAAACAATTCTAGCATCTGTATACACAGAACTATACTCAAGCAAACCTTATTTAATTAAGTTTGATAATTATATATTTGAAAATATAGAAAATAATACTAGTTATAAAGTGGACCGTGAGAATAGAACTGTAGAAGTATCAGATAGTACTATATTTAAAATCCATGATATAAAATGGGTATTAAATGAAAAACAGGTAAGCAATAAAGAAATTAGGAAGATTGATAGCCAATGGTCGGCCCGCTGCTAATCACGCGGGAGAGGCTCAATACATAATATATAAATAAATCAGCCAATATTTTTATTTTACAAAAGTTGTATAAAATACAATAGTATTGTATAAATGTACAACAACATGGAGATAATCATCGATCTATATGTTCTTAATCTTCTAAGATATGACGCAAAGAATTGCGTTATTTCTTCTTCGAAAAAGAGAGCTTTAAATTTAGGCAAAATAAAAATATTAAACAAGGTAATTAAATATATAAACACATCTATTTAGGTAATAATCAAAACAAATCGTAAATTGGCCTAGTCTATCCTTTATACAATCGTATAACTCTAATGAAAAATTGGAAACACCTGCGCATGAGAAAGCCTCAAAGATTTCCATGAAAAACGCGCTATTCTTGAATAACGTCTCTCTTTGACTGGAAAGATGATTTTTATCTACAAATGCTAAAGACATAGGAACTTTGTATCTTATTTTTGCCTTATTAGCTGGTTTAGTAGGTACAGCTTTTTCTGTGTTGATCAGATTAGAATTGTCTGGCCCTGGTGTGCAATTCATAGCTGACAATCAGTTATATAATAGTATAATAACTGCCCACGCAATAATAATGATTTTTTTCATGGTGATGCCAGCTATGATAGGTGGTTTTGGTAATTTTTTATTACCACTTCTCGTAGGAGGTCCGGATATGGCTTTTCCTAGGCTAAATAACATAAGTTTTTGATTACTACCACCTAGCCTAATATTATTTTTATTTGCTAGTGTTATAGAGAATGGAGCCGGAACAGGTTGAACTCTTTATCCACCTTTATCTGGTATACAGAGTCACAGTGGACCTAGTGTAGATTTAGCAATATTTGCTTTACATCTATCAGGTATAAGTAGTTTATTAGGTGCTATGAATTTCATAACAACAATATTAAATATGAGAAGTCCAGGTATAAGACTACACAAGTTAGCTTTATTTGGATGAGCTGTTGTTATAACAGCTGTATTATTATTATTATCATTACCTGTGTTGGCAGGTGCAATAACAATGATTTTAACGGACCGTAACTTCAATACTTCATTTTTTGAAGTAGCAGGTGGTGGTGACCCAATACTGTACCAACACCTTTTTTGATTTTTTGGTCAAGGATGGCCCTTTGATAAAGCAATTTATCACACGAAATGGACTGTATGCTGGAACTCTGAGTATCCGTTAATAAATACTTTATTAGTAAGCGGTTTATGTATCCCTATAAAGTCAAAATTTTATATAATGTCAGACAATCAGCAGGTAACAAAAAGATCTAATATCTTAGTAGGAACCTCAGAGACTATACGTCCATTATCCTCTAAATGTTCAAAAAATAATTCTTGGAATGAATGACTAGCTGGTGTTATAGACGGAGATGGTTGTCTTTTAGTTAGTAAATCAGGTTATACTAGTTGTGAAATTACTATGGGTTTAGAAGATGAACATGCTTTAGCTATTATTAAACAAAATCTGGGTGGATCCATAAAACTTAGATCTGGTGTAAAAGCTCTTAGGTATAGATTACATAATAAAAAAGGTATGGTCGAATTAATTAACAGAATTAATGGTAATATAAGACACACTTCAAGAATAAAACAATTAGAATTAGTATGCTCTGTATTTAAAATAAATATTAAATATTCTTCTGATTTAACTATAGATAATGGATGATTTTCTGGTTTTTTTGATGCTGATGGTACTGTTACATATTCTATGAAAAATAATCATCCTCAATTAACTATATCAGTAACTAATAAATTATTAGTTGATGTTACTCCCTTTAAAGATATTTTGGGTGGTAATATATACTATGATAAAGGTCAAAATGGTTATTATAAATGGTCTATTCAAAGTAGAATAGATATCGAAAAGTTTCAATCTTATATTTCAAAATACCCCACCTATTCACATAAGAAAAAGAGACTTTTACTAATAAATAAATATTATTATCTAAAAGACTTAAGAGCTTATTCGTCCTTAGATAAATGTCCTTTATCTAAAGCATGAATTAAATTTAATAATAGATGAAAATAAGGATAAAGATAGAGTCCAATAAACATATATATTATTTATACATAGATGTTGCGCCCTAGAGAAAAAGAAATTAAATCAGTTTTTACTCATTGACCTCAGGTTAGAGCTCTAATCTACAATACTCTAGAAAAGCGTAAAAATAATAAGCAGAAACAGGATGATTATAATAGGTTAATGGTAGCAATTATGCCTTATTATACTGGACCTAGAAATTATGTTTTTTTACAATATTATTTAAGAGTTGGTGTTCCAGGTAATGGCACATATTTAATTCACCGTGTTAATACTACGTTAGGTGATAACTACGGTAAACTATCTGCTAAAATATTATATCTGGGATTAAACGATCCATTACCGGGTGTTTAGTTTAGTTGACCAACGTTTGCTAATAAACTTAAAACCAACGTAAACCAACGTCTAGATATTAGTGAAAGAGCTTGAATAATAGCTTCCGTAGGTTTCGATACCTGTATATTGCTTTACGATAAGAAAAGCTTTCTTAACAGAGGGCCTTATACTAACTTAAACCCTCTTACGCTTGAAAACTGAGATCGTAGATTTTTAGATTCAAGAGGGATTGAATACATCGTATACCCTGAAAACTCACCTCTTAATGACATAGTTTTTATAAAATGAAGATTACATAATCTTGGTGACCAGGGTTTAATACACATTATGTTGGATCATATAACTAAATATGAAGCATAATTAACAGTAAAATAATATATATATGAGCATCCTGAAGTTTATATTCTAATAATACCTGGATTCGGTGTTATTAGTACAACTATATCAGCAAGTTCAAACAAAAACGTGTTCGGTTTTCTAGGTATGGTATATGCTATGATGAGCATAGGAGTACTTGGTTTCGTAGTATGAAGCCACCACATGTATAGTGTCGGTTTAGATGTCGATACTAGGGCTTATTTTACAGCCGCAACGTTAATTATAGCTGTACCAACAGGAATTAAAATTTTTAGTTGATTAGCTACATGTTACGGTGGTTCACTGCAATTAACACCCCCAATGCTTTTTGCAATGGGATTTGTATTCATGTTTACTGTTGGAGGCCTTAGTGGTGTCGTCCTAGCTAACGCATCACTTGATATTGCATTCCACGATACGGCTTTTACTGTTTTCTTAAAAATAAGAGATGTCTATAAACCAAGTTTGTCAGGTATGGCTGCTCTTCGAGGAGTGTCATGTCTGTCTAATACTGGCCGCAATGTAAGTGATTTATATAAGGAATACATAAAAATGTTTTGAGTTGGTTTAATGGATGGTGATGGAAGTATACAAGTGAACCATTGGCGTGCACAATCACTGCAATACAGACTAATTATTAAATTATCTAACCTTAAATCTAATTATAACATGTTAGTTGAAATAGCCAAGGTATTAGGGGGAACGGTAAGAATAACCGCTAATAGTAAAGATGTTATTTGAGTAATAAATAGTAAACAAGAAATTGAAAAAATTATAAAAATTTTTGATAATTACCCGCCTTTAACCTCAAAAAAAATCTGTCAGCTTGCATTCCTAAAAACATGTTTAACTGAAACCTCGCTAGATTTATATATGTTAAATAGAAAGCTCAAATATGATAAGCAGTTAAGTATTATAAAATCCAAGCTTAATTTAAATATTCCTAGTTATTTTAAATGCTGATTATCTGGCTTTATAGAAGCTGAAGGTTGTTTTTCTTTAAGGGAAAATAATAACCATTCTTTTTCAATAGGGCAGAATGATGATCGCTACTTAATGGCTGCTATTAAACAGTATTTCAATGCAACAAACACAGTTAGAAATCCTTGTGGTAAATTCTATTATTTAGAGGTATATAAGAAACAAGTTCTCTTAAGAATAATCACTCATTGTAATAACTATCCCTTGTTAGGTGAAAAGTTAGAGTCATTTAAAAGATTCAGTAAAAAAGTTTTAGAATAAGTGTCGTGTGGTCTTGTCACCATGAAAAATTTCATACGTTTTTCGGTAATTTTTAAGATTAATCTTAAAAATTGCTAACGGTGAAGTCTTATATGTCTTTCTAATGCGCAAGATTAATTAATAAGTATAAGATAATACCGTGGAAACCAAACCTAATATTAACGTTATATTCTTCAATGTAATCTTATATGATATATAAGTGTATAGCGCTGTAAGAGTTATAAGCATTAGAGTATAAATTTAACTAATTTGTTAGTGAGTAGGATCCGTAGAGACTAAACGTGACAGTCGAAAGTTTATTAAGTTAAATAACTAGATAAGTTATAGTCCGATCCACTGCGTGAGCAGTGTTGTATGTAATTATTGCATTAATAATGAAATGGAGCCAAATTGACCTGACTTATTACGTCGTGGCTCATTTTCATTATGTTTTAAGTATGGGTGCAGTATTCGCGCTTTATAGTGCATGGTACTTTTGAATACCTAAAATCTTAGGTTTAGATTATAGTAGATCTTTAGGAAAGGTTCATTTCTGAGTGCTATTTGTTGGGGTTAATTTAACTTTTTTCCCTCAACATTTTCTTGGATTACAGGGTATGCCTAGGAGGATAAGCGATTATCCTGACGCATTTGCAGGCTGAAACCTTATAAGCAGTTATGGTTCTCTTGTTAGTGTTATAGCTACATTTATCTTTTTAGATATCTTATATATACAACTGACAACGGGTAAAGAAAGCTCAAGATACCCATGACTAACTCCTCAATTTTATAGTGATATATTAAGAACTTTACTAGAGAGAGCTTACGATTCTTTAGAGTGAGGGTTAAGCAGTCCACCTAGGCCTCACAGTTTTGTGAGTTTACCTCTTCAAAGTGTATCTCTAATACATATTTTTAATTTAATTAAAAATTATTTAATATGTCTAAAGATTTTAATCAATACAAAAAATTTAATATTAGTTTTAACACATGTGTGAAACTTATTAAGCTTTAAAAATTTAAAATTAATTTCAAAACATATATTAAATTTATTTACATATAAAAATTTAAAATTAATTTTAAAAAGAATGTGAGATGATAAATTTTTATTACTTTCTATATGGTATATTAGCATCCTTCATAAAGTTATACCTCAGCAGTTAGCTATACAGTTAGGCTTGCTAAATTATAACTATTATACTCTATATATTGGTGTTATATATGCTGTTATACAATTATTCAGAGCTTGTTACAAAGATTTCTATGATTTTTCATTTAAGTCCTTTGTATGTAACATGGCACTAGGTATTTTTATTTACAATGTTTTTGCATATTCATTGTTTATTTTATCTATGTTAATAGTTTATCACAATCCTAGATGCGTTTATGGTCCATTAAAAGCTGTTCATGCTTTTTTTGAAAAGATAATTATCAAAGAGATAATAGACAAAGAAATAGGGGTAATGTATATGAACCCTCAGGATAGATGAGCTTACAGAAACACCAATGAAACAGTAGTATCTCATCATATTCGCAATAATATTAGTTCTTTAAGGGAATTAATTTATCTTCCTACATCGGATGTAGTATTAGTACAATATAATTCTAATATGACACATGATCAAAACCTTGGCAGGTTTAGAGCGGAGATCGCTAGAGGTCAAGATAAGATTATTGCTTACAGAAGGCTAATAAGTAAGCTTATAGCATTCGTAGAGGAAACAGATAACAGATTTACTAGCCAGCAACAACTTAATACAAATATTAATGTTTTGCAAGGTTTGACTCTTGTAAGAGCCAATGAGTTATTATCTATGTTAAGAGCTCAGCAGTCTCATTTTCTTAATGTTGCAAATGCTCCTATTCATACTAATAATACTTCAATATCTGCTTTAAGAACATGATCTCAAGTTAAGATTAACTCTACCGAATTTAAAGTAGGGCAAAGCTTAGGTATTATCGCCCAAATAAAAGCTAGAGGTCTAAACCACGGTTGAAATCTTTAGAATTTAGTATTTTTTAAAACATGTATATCTTATGTGATTATAAAATACAAATATTTATTTTTATAGGTGGGTAATTTGGAACAGGATTTAGAATCAAAACTTGTTAGTGGTTTCATGACAGAACATGTGGCGGTTATTTTTGTTTTTTTTCTTTTTGGCTAAATCCTTTAAGGTCGGAAGGTAAGATAAAAAGGGTTGTTAATATTACTAATAATAATATTAATGAGCTTTTTGATTACTATACTAGATCTATTTCATTTAAACCCTTACAATTTGTTGTAGGAGGTTTTTTTTCTACATGGCTTATACCTATTCTAGTTAAATTATTCTTTGGCTTTTAAACAGGCCAGGTTAGTGTTATACAAATAGAGCCTGTTTTTTACTCTTTATAAAACTGTGTTTTTAATTATTTTCTTAAGATATTTTACTAAGAGACAAATCTAGATAACTGCTTATAAATTAAATTTTATCTGCGATCCCTTCGCCCTGGGCGAAGGAAATATACACAGTGTATCCACTTTAAGGGTAGAGGAGAAGAACAGTGCTTAACACTTGTTAAGCACTGCTTAAAGCCAAAGCTCTTAATTTTTGCTTTTTCTTTTGCTTTATACCACTTGTTATGATTAACAAAGAGATCTCTAATCCTTTATGGTCGGAGGGTAAAATTAATATGCTTGTTACCTACGCGAAGGGGCGGTCGTATTATATTACTCTTAACAATAATATTAAGAAGGGGCCCCTTTATAAAAAAAAAAAATAACCTTTGTAGCTCAAAGGTAGAGCGGAACACTGTTAATATTTGGATAAGTGTTCGAATCACTTCCAGGGCTTAGGGGGTTTAAACTATTTCATACAACTTAACTTTTCCTTATTTTAATATTTTTCCAATTTTTATTTTTAATTAAATTTAGGTACGTAATGTGCCAATAAATACTTATAGAACATATGCCACAATTAGTACCTCTTCAAAGTAATTTAATGCTTATAGCGATTTATTTAATCAAAGGTATAGTGTGAGGGTCTATTGCATCTTTCATTATGTATTTTCCTAACATTGTTGATTTTTTATTTCCTATAACAAATGGTTATTATATTTTTAATCTTTATTATTTCGAGATTATGTTTAACTCATATCATATAGATAATAAATTTATGTGAGGCTGTACTATGTATTTAAACAACCACTCTCCTTATCACGTTCCTTTAGGCTTTAATTATATTCTTATGGACAGCCCTTTGCCATCCTGTTTTCCTAGTTTGTTATTGGATTACAGTTGTTTAGAGGCGGAGAGCTCATTTAGATTACAATGATATCCAGACTATTTAAATTACATTGGGGAACGTTTTAACAGACGTCTTATTGAACAAGGTATTCCAATTCGTGGAATACCTGAAGGGCATGATTTGTTAGTGAGTCAAAATAAGTTATATACTACAACGATATACTTTGCCACTTGAAAGTATATTTTAAGTGCTTCTATTATTCTTGCACTTACCTTAATTGGTTTAGATGTTCAGCTTATTCAACCTATATAAATTATAATACATATAATTATATGTATAAGTTGTTTTAAATCAGCCAATAATAAATTTTTGTATTGAGGAGATGTAAAATCTTTTATGGTAAAAGGTTAATGTCAATATGGTTGTTACCTACGCGAAGGGGCGGGCGTAATATAATACTAATAACAATAATATTAAGGCAATCTATTAGTGGATATACTTATAGCAAGTGTTACTGTTTTCTATTTGGTCTTATACCTTTAGCATTTCTTGTAACATTATTAGGATTAGGTTTAGGTATAGCCTTTATAGAAGCACAAGTTTTCGTGGTCTTAACTTGTAGTTATGTTAAGGATGGTTTAGATTATTGTTCTGATTAATTATATTAAATCAGCCAATAATAAAAAACGTATAAAAAGCCTTTGTAGCTCAAAGGTAGAGCGGAATACTGTTAATATTTAGATAAGTGTTCGATTCACTTTAAAGGCTTAAGGGAATAAGGCTTAAGATTGTTTTAAATATATTCATCAAATTTTATTTTAAAGTTATACCTTTGCCCTACTTTCCGTATTTGTATTAGTCTATATGACGTATTTAATATTTTTCTGTTATTTTACGCTGCTTCGCTTTTTGCAAGCAAAAGCAAAAGCAAAGCAGCAATAAAATATTTAATCTTTTCTAGATCAATAATAATTAGTTTTTTTTATTTTTATATAATGTAAGAATTTTCACCATTCTTTTCTTGTTCTTTTGTTGTAATTAATATATTAGCACTAACATGTGGGGCTATGCTAATAGCCTCACTAATTCTACTTGCTATTTCTATTAACCACTTAATTAATCGTAGACGGATCGACAGTAATCTCACGTTTAGACCTGACTATGGTAATGACACTCTTAATCCTAACCGTAGAAGGCTAATCGCCAAATTGAGAGGGCAATTGGCAGAAAATAAATCAGGAGAAGATGCCTATTCTCTTCGTTTCACACATATCAATATTTTGAATGCCATAGACGTTGACTATTTAGATAGGTTATTAAAGTACCAACCTATTTATAGGAGTGAGCCTGGAAGACTGCACGGTAGACATCACGCTCATAAGGTGATACTCCCAGTTAGTGAGGAATGAGGCATTAGGCCTATATACGCTACAACATCTGTTATAAGGGATGTTGTGAGGGCAGGCGGTATATTTTAAAGGTATCATACTTTTTTTGTTCTATAGCAAAAACTAATAGAGCTCCTTTTGATTTAGCCTGAATCAGAACTTGTTAGTGGTTTCATGACAGAACATGCGGCGGTTATTTTTGTTTTTTTCTTTTTGGCTGAATATTGTATTTTCCTTCTTACTAAAAAAAAAAAATAAATTTATTCTTTAATGCGTAGCGAGAGATAATTTTCCATTTATAAAATCTGTGTTTCTAGCTTTATAATAATAATAATATACTTATTATTATAAATCTAGATAACTGGTAATAAATACATTTTATTGCCAACCCCGTTGTCTATGTCGATGGAAAATACACAGTGTGCTCACTTATTCCATCTTTATACACAAAATGTAAGTATTAAAGAAGTGAGTATTGGAGAAGCGCAGTGTTTAACAAGTGTTGAGCGCTGCTTAAAGCCAAGGTTAATATTCTTAGCTCCAACGCATAAAACTTGCATTCTTAAAAAAAAAATTGTGAGCAATAGCTTCTTTTCCTCTAATACGTTTTGACCAGTTGATGTCATTCTGTTGAACTACCTTTTTATCCCTTTTTGTCTCATTTACAAAAAAAAATCTTTTTTTTTTATTTTTGTTTTTTTTTAGATATAAACAAAAAACAAAATAAATACAGTATTAATTAAATAAAATAAATACAATGAGTTTATCACTAATACTATTTTTAATAGGTATCCTAGGATTTGTTTTAAATAGAAAAAATATAATATTAATGCTTATCTCAATAGAGATAATGTTATTAAGTATAACATTTTTAATTTTAGTAAGTTCACTTAGCTTTGATGATATATTAGGACAAACATATGCTATATATATAATAACAATAGCTGGTGCAGAATCAGCTATAGGTTTAGGTATATTAGTAGCTTTTTATAGATTAAACCATTCTCTGATTTCAATCTGTCTATCCTCTGGCCATAAAACTTATTCGATAAACGTAAATAAACTTAGCTCTAAAATAATAAATAGAACTTACACTACTACGGCTAAAAAGAACTATATTGAACGAGCTTCGCACAAAAATTTTTCAATGGATCCTTGATTTATTACTGGGCTTTTCGATGCCGAGAGTTCTTTTGTGGTTGCAATTTTAAAAAACTCTAAATACAAAACAGGATGAAACGTTCAATCTAGAGTTCAAATAAAAATGCATAAAAAGGATAGAGCTTTAATTCAATCAATTAAAGGGTTTTTCGGTGATATAGGTTATGTATCTAAACCTAATAATAGTTCAACAGTAGAATTTAGAGTTAGTACTTTAAAAGATCTAGTTGACGTAATTCTTCCTCACTTTGATAACTACCCTTTAGTAACTAAAAAATATTCAGATTATCTTTTATTCAAACAAATCGTTTTACTTATGTTAAATAAAGAGCATAATACTTTAGAAGGCATACAAAAAACAGTTAATATTAAAGCTTCTCTTAATTTAGGTTTATCTAATTATTTAAAAAAAGCATTCCCTAAGGCCACTCCTGAAAAAAACTGGAAATTACGACTAAAAATAATACAATATACAACAACCCCGAATGGCTAGCAGGGTTTTCTACAGGAGAATCTAACTTTTTTATTGTTGTTCAAAAATCTAAAACTAAGAGTGGTTTATCTACTTCGTTACGGTTTTCAATCGCTCAACATTCTAGAAATATTTTATTATTAGAAAACTTTGTTAATTTTTTTGGTGGTGGTTTGGTAATGAATTATAAAAAACGTCCATTATGTGAGTTTGTTGTTACAAGAATTGATCTCTTAGTTGAATATATAATTCCTTTTTTTGACAAACATCCTATACTAGGCTCAAAGCACTTAAATTTCTTAGATTTCAAGACTGCGGCATATATTATTAAAGATAAAAAACATTTGAATGAAGATAGAAGAGGTTTAGAACAAATTTTACAATAAAAAAAAAGATTACGTCACTTGACTCGTATAAGGCCATAAATAATCACAGTGTTGTAGTAGGCACAGAGAAATTAGATCTAAAAAGGTAGGGTAAACCACTGCCTAGTCATATTTTCAATATGGCAAAACCTTCAAATTGCGGGAAATTCTTAAAGACAAATCTACCAAGTTAATACAGTAATGTAATTAATGGAACAGGTAATGACTCGTTGTATGGTAAAAACGATTTGTATGAAGAAATGAAATAGATAATCCGCAGCCAAACACCATAAATAAAAAAAAAGATTCTGGTGCGCAGTTCATCGACTAAATGTAGGTTGGTATATAATTATATACCTTTTCGCTTTATAATTTTAGCGAATAAGATATAATTGTTTGCTTAAGATATAGTCAGGCATAACATAAAAGTTATGAGAATACCCTAGCCCGCCTAAGGGAATTAATATAATTTCTAAGGTAAAAGGGGAAAACGAAGAGGAAGTATAGCAATAGAATATAAATAATGTATTTAGCCTTAATAGTTTTACCGTTGTTAGGTTCGATAGTTTCTGGTTTTTTTGGTAGGAAAGTAGGAGTTAGCGGAGCACAACTAATTACAAGCAGTTCCATATTTGTAACTACTATATTATCTCTATTTGCCTTTTTTGAAGTAGGTCTAAACAATGTAGCTGTATCTATAGAACTGTTTAGATGAATTGACTCTGAATCACTTAATGTGTTATGAGCCTTTCAATTTGATTCGCTAACAGTCTCTATGTTAATACCCGTGCTTATTGTTTCCTGTTTAGTACATATATACTCAATAGGTTACATGAACCATGACCCTCATAACCAAAGATTTTTTAGCTATCTAAGTTTATTCACCTTTATGATGATTATACTTGTTACAGCTAATAATTTTTTATTAATGTTTGTGGGCTGAGAAGGTGTAGGGATTTGTTCATACCTTTTAGTAAGTTTTTGATTTACTAGAATAGCTGCCAATCAAAGTTCCATGTCAGCCTTTTTAACAAACAGAGTGGGTGATTGCTTTTTAACAATAGGTATGTTTGCTCTCTTGTGATGTTTTGGTAATATAGATTACTCTACTGTTTTTTCATTAGCTCCTTTTGTGAGTGAAAATAGTATTACAATAATTGGAATTTGTTTATTAATAGGAGCTATGGCTAAAAGTTCTCAAGTAGGCTTACATGTTTGATTACCTCTAGCGATGGAAGGTCCCACACCAGTTTCTGCACTTATACATGCAGCAACTATGGTAACTGCTGGTGTATATTTACTAATGCGAACATCTCCTTTAATAGAATATAGTTCAACTGTACTATTACTCTGTTTGTGAATAGGGGCTATTACTACAGTATTTAGCTCTCTAATAGGATTATTCCAACAAGACATTAAAAAGGTTATAGCATATTCAACTATGAGTCAATTAGGTATGATGGTAATAGCTATAGGTTTATCGTCATATAATCTTGCCTTATTTCACTTAGTTAATCATGCTTTTTATAAGGGATTACTATTTTTAGGAGCTGGTGCTGTTATACATGCTTGAACTGATAATCAAGATTTTAGAAAATATGGTGGTTTAAAAGCATTTTTACCCTTAACTTATTCAGTTATGTTAATAGCTTCTCTTAGTTTAGTCGCCTTTCCTTTTATGACAGGGTTCTACAGTAAAGATCTTATACTTGAATCGGCATATGGACATTTCTCTTTTTCTAGTATCGTAGTATACTTTATAGCTACTATTGGTGCCATGTTTACTACTTTATATTCAGTTAAAGTATTATATTTAACATTTTTAACCAATCCTAATGGACCTCTGCTTAATTATAAGAAAGCACATGAGGGTGATATATTTATGAGTATGCCCTTAATTGTATTAGCCATATTTTCTATATTTTTTGGTTATTTAACTAAAGATATTTTTATAGGTTTAGGTTCAAGCTTTTTTTCAGATAATAGTTTATTTATACATCCTAGACATGAAATTATGCTAGATATTGAATTTGCTGTTTCAAGTGCGTTCAAGTTATTACCTTTAGGTTTAACAATAGCACTAAGCTTAATATCTCTGTTATTTTCTGAGTTTATACCTTTTGCGCTAATCTACTTTAAATTTTCTAGACTAGGTTATAATGTGTTTAGTTTCTTTAACCAGCGTTTTTTAATTGAACTTTTTTATAATAAATATGTTATTGGTATTATCTTTAAGCTAGGTGGACAAACTACCAAAGTTTTAGATAAAGGTTCTGTAGAACTAATAGGACCTTTTGGTTTAGAGAAAGCATTACTTAATATAAGTAGAAACATAGCTGGTTTAGATAGTGGTGTAATTACATCTTATGCCCTCTACATCTTGATAGGTCTGCTTATTTACATGTTAATACCTTATTTTTCTCTTATCAATAGTAGCATGTTTTTACTAATTGTACTAGCTTTATATGTAAGTTTAAATAATAGTAAACACGGAGGATTTGAATTGAAAGGGTGAGGGTTAAGTGGTCCTCCAATAACTCACGCCCTTCAAAGCACAATCTCTAAGTTAAAATCCTAGAGGTTAACGTTACACTATTATCTAATACTTTCAGTATTATGGTTTAGGGATCATCCTATACTATTTAGAATTCTATTTTGTATGGCTTATTCTTTAGTCATCTCTTATAATGCTGATGTATTATATTGTGGGGATGACATAGATACGTCTAATGTAAAGGGTAAAGGTAGAGAAATGCTTGTTAACGAGTGTTGTAAAGATAAACATGAGCCGGGAATTTCATGTTTGGACACGCCAAACACGGCAAAACACCGGTCTTATTATGCTACAAGTGAAATTACAAAAAGTGATGGTTATTGCTGTAGGTGCGCTACAAATCTTTATGGTAATGCCCAAGTTATATGTAGATATTGTACTTGTATCTTACACAAGGCGTGTTTGACTGCAAAGGAAATAAATAAATTGCATGACTAGTATTATTAATTTCCATATAAGCAAAAAAAAATAAGAATTCTAAGAAAAAAAAGTAACAAATTCTAAAAAATTTTATAAGATATATTATTTTATATTATTTTTACTGTAGTTTCAGCTGCAACCACTTTAGGTTTCATAAAACATGGTTTAATATTTTTTTAAATATAACTATTAATAATAGATAATGTATATCTCACTTTTTTTTTTATAGCAGAGCAATCCGCACAAAAAAAATGAAAGGAGAAGAAATAAATTTAAGGGCTTTATTTTCTAAAAAGAAAGAAAAGAAGGAAACAAAACCTTTGTTATATTAAACTCTTTATTATTTTCCATTTATTAGAGTTTATACAGCTTTTTTTATATGATGAGAAAAAAATATTTGTTTTGGAATATATTTAATGTTGTATCCACCTATATTAATCTCTATTCTTGAAGTTTTAGTTTTGATTGTACCTGTTTTATTGACTGTAGCTTTTGTAACTATAGCAGAGAGAAAAACAATGGCCAGTATGCAAAGAAGACTAGGCCCTAATATTGTTGGATATTATGGCCTTTTACAAGCATTTGCAGATGCTTTAAAACTCCTCTTAAAAGAATACATTTCACCAACACAAGCAAACATTCTACTTTTTTTTCTTGGGCCTGTTGTAACTTTAATATTTTCATTATTAGGTTACTCGGTAATACCCTATGGTCCAGGTTTAGCTATATCAGATTTTAATCTAGGTATATTATATCTTTTAGCAGTATCTTCATTATCCACATATGGTATATTATTAGCCGGATGAAGTGCTAATAGTAAATATGCTTTTTTAGGTTCACTAAGAAGTACGGCTCAACTGATTAGCTATGAACTTATTTTAAGCTCAGCTATCTTGTTGGTTATATTATTAACAGGTAGTTTAAATTTAACTGTTAACGTAGAAGCCCAAAGAGCTGTTTGGTTTATACTACCTTTATTACCTATATTCATTATATTTTTTATTGGTTCTATAGCAGAAACCAATAGAGCTCCTTTTGATTTAGCTGAGGCTGTTTATTAACTGATTTGGTCTCGTTAAAGATCGCTGTTTGCTGAAAAACTCTTTAGCTTTAATTTAAAAGTAAAGAACAATCAGCAGGAAACCAAAAGATATGTTTATATCTTAGTAGGATCTTCAGAGACTATACGCGATCGTATGATATTAGTATAATATTATATAAGATATAGTCCAACCTTGTATGTAAATGCAAGATACGTATAAGTACTAGCGTTAAATCTTATTATAATAAAATTTTAATACTTAGTAAATACACCGTTTAAATGTACGTATAAACTATTATACATCTAACTCACCTTATTTAAATAAGGAAAACACTCTTTATTCGGCTACACCTCTCTGAGTTTTTTATAAATACGGATGCGCTGCTCTGCTCTGCTCTGCTTGCAAGCAAGCAAGCAAGAGATAAATATAATTTATCTTTGTTTTATATGTATAATGGAATCAGAACTTGTTAGTGGTTTCATGACAGAACATGCGGCGGTTATTTTTGTTTTTTTCTTTTTGGCTGAATATGCCAGTATAGTTCTTATTTGTATATTAATAAGTATTTTATTTCTAGGCGGATATGTTTTAAGTCCTTTTTTTTCTTTATCTTATTTACTTCTTGCTATAGTTAAACTATTTGATCTCTATATAACATTTCTTTTAAGTATCTTAGATGTCTTAGAACTTATATTTGAATATACATATTCTTATATAAATACCAGTACTTATATTTACACAAAAGAGATTATTTATGGGCTAAGTTATAATTTATCTTATTCTCCTTTAGAAGAATATATAACAATGGATGGTTTAAATACTATTCTATCTGATCCTATAATAGAAGGAATCATTTATGGTTTAACTTTGGGACTGAAAACTTGTATTATGATTTTTGTTTTTATATGAGCTAGAGCTTCTTTTCCTAGAATACGTTTTGATCAGTTGATGTCATTCTGTTGAACTATACTATTACCTCTAGTTATCTCATTTATAATAGTGATTCCTTGTGCTTTACATAGCTTTAACACAATACCTAGTAATGTGTTTTTATTATAATAAAATCTTTTGTATAGTTTAAATAATAAAAGGATTATTTGTAAATAATTTCTTATCTGCTTCGCAAGCAGATGCGAAGGAGAGATAATCTTATATTAGCTATATAACTAAACTTTTACAGTTTTTATTGCTCCGCACTATGTATAAAACTTACCATCTAGATTTAGATGGTGTTACTTGCTTCGCCGGAGGCGAAGCTGTGAAAAATTCCCTTTAAAACTTTTTTTATTCCCATGTTACTTTCTTTATTATTAATACCTCTAATGGGTATTTTTATTATATCTACAGCTATTTCTTATGAACTATCAGATCTAAACATTAAACGTATTAAATATACAGCCTTAATCACATCTATAATAAATGTAATTTTTTCGTTATTTATTTTCATAATGTTTGATTTTAGTAGCAATCAATTTCAATTTGTACAAGAATATCACAAAATAAGTTTTTATGATTTTTATTTAGGTTTAGATGGTCTCTCAATATATTTTGTGTTACTAACAACTTTAATAATAAGTATATCCTTATTATCTAATTGAACATCTATATCTGAAAATGTAAGATCTTATGTAATAATAATATTATTGCTTGAAACACTCTTATTAGCAGTGTTTTTAGTTTTAGATCTTTTACTATTCTATATATTTTTCGAAAGTATTTTACCTCCTTTATTTATACTAATAGGACTATTTGGTTCAAGTAATAAAGTAAGAGCAAGTTTCTATTTATTTTTGTACACACTTTTAGGATCTTTATTTTTATTATTATCTATTGTTACGATGTGTTCGATAATGGGTACTACGGATTTTGATGCTTTATTTAAAACAAATTTTACCTACTCAAGTCAGTTATTTTTATTTTACGGGATATTTATAGCCTTTGCTGTTAAAACACCTCTTATTTTTTTAAACACTTGACTTTTAAAAGCTCATGTTGAATCACCTTTAGCAGGTAGTATAATTTTAGCTGGAATAGTTTTAAAGTTGAGTTTATATGGTATACTTAGATTAATTTTACCTTTACTAAGCAAAGCTTCACTAGATTATACTTACATAGTTTATCTTATAGGTGTTATTACAATAATATATGCTAGTATAAGTACGTTAAGAACAATAGATGTTAAGGAACTTATTGCTTATTCATCTGTGTCACATGCGGCGGTGTACCTTTTAGGTGTATTTAGTAATACAATACAGGGAATAGAAGGTGGTATAACTTTAGGCTTAGCTCATGGTTTTGTATCTTCTGGTTTATTTATTTGTGCGGGTGGTGTCTTATATGACAGATCTTCTACAAGATTAATAACATATTATAGAGGAATAGCTCAAATAATGCCTTTATATTCTATAATGTTTTTTCTGTTATGTCTAGGTAATTGTGCTGTTCCTCTTACTCTAAACTTCGTTGGTGAATTTATGTCATTATATGGTGTTTTTGAAAGATTGCCTGCTTTAGGTGTTTTTGCAAGTTCTTCTATAGTTTTTTCAGCTGCATATACTATATATATGTTTAATAGAATAGCCTTTGCAGGTTCATTTTCTAAATTTTTTAATGTAAATATACCTGATTTAAACAAACGCGAGTTTTTTATTTTACTAACATTAGTTATGTTTACAATAGTTTTAGGTGTATACCCTGCCCCTATACTAGATGGTTTACATTATTCTGTTTCTTGTTTGATATATTCTGGTATTCCTTTAGCAATTTAATACTTATGTTTACTAACTAGAAAAAACATATACCTAATTATAGAGAGTAAATTGTTTAATACTATAAAAATAAAGAGATAGAGATGTAATTTTACTTATAATAAACTAAATATCTTTTTAAGTTATTTAATTAGATCTTTAGTTATAGAGTTATCATATATCTCTTTATTTTTATTTATTGCTCTCTTCTGCTCTGCTATGCTCTGCTCTGCAAGCAAGCAAGCACTAAATATCAACCTACATACTATTTAGATCATACAAAATATATGTTATCTGGATTTTGTCATAGGCAAAGAGTACTTTATTTAATTATATCATTGGCCACGTTACTTTAAGCAGTGGGCTGCTTAAATAATAGATTTCTCTATTTTAATGAAGTGTATAATACAGACCAGTCCATAGAAGTTCACTTTTCCTTATTTTAATATTTTTCCAATTTTTATTTTTAATTAAATTTAGGTACGTAATGTGCCAATAAAATAAAGACTTATAGAACATATGCCACAATTAGTACCTTTTTATTTTATTAATCAAGTTATATTTGCTTTTATAATACTTACAATACTTATATATGTATTTTCAAAGTACATATTACCAAGGTTTGTTCGCTTATTCTTAACACGCCTTTTTATAAGTAAATTATAATTATATATAAGTTATATATAATACATTTAGCTTAAAGGCTCAATAATAGTCTTATATTTAAGTAAAACCTCAAATTAAACCCTTTTATCATAGAGTATTTAATTAAAAAAAAAATATATATCTTTAGTATGTTAAAGGCATATACTTTGTAAATTAACTTTATCATATTAAAAGCTTTTTTCCTTTTATTTTCTAGCTGTTACTTATTTTAGATAAGGCTTATAAAGTCAATTAGAAAAAAATGCTATATTTAATGCGGATTGCTCTCTAGTGCTCTCTAGTGCTCTCTAGTGCTCTCTAGAGCAAGCGAGCAAGCAAGCAAGCAAGCAAGCAAGCAAGCAAGCACAAGAGAATATTATACATTTAATCTGTTTTAAATATTTAAATATCTCTTTCTTTCTTTTTTTTTATAGTGCGCTTCTACGCTTCTGCGATTCTGCGAAGCAGAGCAGAGCAATGCGCACTAGAGGTTTAATCTTTTGTCTTAGACAAATTTAAAATAATTGTTATTTTCTTATACAACATGAAAAGTTTATCGCTTAGAGATACGTGCATTGCAAGTCCTCTGGATCAGTTTGAGGTAAGGGATCTCTTAAGTCTGGATGCACCAATATTAGCTAGTATTCACTTTTCTATAACTAATATTGGTTTATACCTATCAATTGCGGCATTAATAACACTAGCCTTAAACATTCTAGCAGTTAATTACAACAAGGTTGTAGCTAACAAGTGATCTATAAGCCAAGAATCTATGTATGCCACTGTGCATAGTATAGTTTTGAATCAAATAAATGATAAAAAGGGGCAAGTTTACTTTCCATTTATATTTGCACTCTTTATATTTATTCTAATAAATAATTTAATAGGTATGGTGCCATACAGTTTTGCTTCTACATCTCACTTTATATTAACGTTTTCAATTAGCTTTACAGTAGTATTAGGTGCAACAATTTTAGGTTTCATAAAACATGGCTTAAGATTTTTTTCATTATTTGTACCTGCAGGTTGTCCCTTAGGTTTATTACCATTACTGGTTTTAATTGAGTTTATTTCTTATTTAGCCAGAAATATATCCCTGGGGCTAAGATTAGCAGCAAATATCCTAAGTGGTCACATGCTATTGAACATTTTAAGTGGATTTGCCTATAATATTATGACTTCAAGTTTTGTTTTTTTCTTTCTAGGTTTAATACCTTTAGCTTTTATTATAGCATTTTCAGGTTTAGAATTAGGTATAGCTTTTATACAAGCACAGGTGTTCGTGGTCTTAACTTGTAGTTATATTAAAGACGGACTAGATTTACACTAAATAATATTAAAAGTTCTATGTGTATTGTAATGTTTTTTTCAAGTATATTAAATCAGCCAATAATAAATGATTTATTGCTCACTCAATATTTGTCTATACGTATCTTCTTATCTATATTTTTTAACAATGATTGCTAAGCTTTGTTTTGAAAAAGTTTATAGTATTGCTTCATATTCTAGTTTGTTTTGTTTAATAACAATTTTTATCTATATATCTGCAATAGCTGTGTTTATGATTAAAATTATATAGAATACAAAAGGGGGGAATTATTTTTATATTAAGTTGCATGTAGGTGTAAATATTTAAATTTCTAGTATTTAAACTTATATAGAAGGCAGTAATAAATTTTTAAGTTAAAGAGGTATAGGCTAAGAAAAATTATTATTAGATAAGTAATAAAATACTTATAAATTATTTATGTGATACACATTGTTTAATGGTATTTTGCGATATCATAGGAAAGTCCAGCGCTAAAAAGGTTAATGTATTTTTTTAATTAATACTTTTAACTATACAAAGGTAAAAGCCTTGGCACTTAAGAGAAACTAATTATTATACTAGTTATATATGTGAAAAGATAAACAACCTTTTTATTTAGTATTGTGTAATAGCGAACTTGCAATCTTTGACCTGGCATTATTATAGTCCCATAAACAACAACAGGAACTGGCTTATTTGTATCCATATAATTAATATAATAGTTAAGGTATTAACTATTATATTAAATTACTAAAAACTTTGAATATAATTTATCTGTAGTTATTATCATCCTATACAGATGGTGTGTACTTAGTTTGCAATAAAAAAAATATAAAACTTAGAGATCTATAATTTGATAAAAACAAGAGATAGCTTACATATAGCGTTAAGATTTTTTTTTATTTTATGTGATTTGTAAATATATAATTTATAAATATATTTTTTATTATTTAAATGTATATTTAATTGTATAAAATACATTAGTAACGATATAAAAAAATATATTGTGATATGAATTGAGTTTGATGATGGCTCTGAGTGAACGCTGTTCAAATGCTTGACACATGCTAATCGAACGACTAGTTTTTTATTTAACTAGTAGTGGTGTACAGGTGAGTAAAAGATATTTTACCGCCCTGGAGTAAGGAGAAAGATCCCTTATACATCGCCTCTATGTATATGAGGCGATGATACAAAGAAAAGTCTATCTTTTCGCTCTTGGAAGTTTATATCTCGGGTAGTAATAGTTAAGGTGATTGCTTAACTAGCTTAATACGCGTAGTCGAGACTGGAAGGTTGATCGACCACAGTGGGACTGAAGAAATCCCACGACGATTGTTACAGCAGTGAGGAATATTGGTCAATAGCCTAACGGCTGAACCAGCAACTTGAAGGAATGTATAGCGAAAGCTAATTGTGTTTAACTTAGCGAAAGCTAAATGGGTGCAATATTGACTATGTCAAATAAAGTTCTAGGTATAATTATGATGATGACATTGTTTATCTATGTGTCTTGACCAAATTACGTGCCAGCAGTCGCGGTAACACGTAAAAGACTAGTGTTACTCATCTTTAATAGGTTTAAAGGGTACCTAGACTGCCAATCAAGCCCCCAAAAGGGTACTAATTGGCTAGAGTTTAATATAAGGAGGCATGAAAGTACTGAGAATGTTGAGAGATGAAATTCTGTGATACTATATATGGCACTGGTAAAGGCGAAAGCATCTTATTATGTAATAACTGACGTTGAGGGACGAAGGCTGTGTATAGCAAAAAGGATTAGATACCCAAGTAGTCTCAGCAGAAAATGATGAATGTCATAGGATAGATGAATTTTGTACTATAAATGAAAGTGTAAGCATTCCACCTTAAGAGTAATTTGGCAACATTGGAACTGAAATCATTAGACCGTTTCTGAAACAAGTAGTGAAGTATGTGTGCGACAAGAAGCGGATATTAGCAATGCAATTTATATTGCTAGGTTATCTTCCAACCTAACACTACCTACACATGCTGGTCAGTAATGTAAAGTGTGAAGCTGTAGGGACAATGTAGCCTGTTTTAAATAACAATGCAAATATATCTATATCTCCTCTTTTTCTTCTTGCTATCGAAGATATGAAGGAAGAGAGAATAATGTATATTTTCAGGAGCTAGTGTAGTAAGACATGGGGAACGAAAGTGAAAATAGTGAAGACGCTTCGTAACGCTACAAAGTTATTATGGAAGGCTATAGATTCTACATACTAATCTAGAGGAAGACCGTATTTCCATCGGAGTAAAGCTATTCCCCTAAATCTTACAATTGTGTTAATATCTGAACTTGGTAACCCCTTTATCTTCAGTAGTTTACATTTATTCTTCTTTTTTATGCATAAAAAAGCAGATAGAGTAATAAACTAAAGAGTCAACATATAAGTTCTACGAAATTGTTGTATCAGATAAAGGGGAAAGGAGGAATTAAAAAGCAAAAGCCTAAACTTAAATTTCATGGAAATAATTTAAGTTTATGGATATAATTATATATTATCATTCTAGTATACTATATACATGATGTAGACTAACACAGAAAGTATGCGTAAGTATTGTTAGTGCACAGAATCAAACTTAGAAGCGCGAGAATAATGGTGCATATCTAACGTAAGTATTAAATAAGATACAAAATTCACGACACGAAGATGGGAGTGCAGATCTCCTCAACATGAGTACATGAAAAAAAAAGATTTCTATCTAGAGTATACGACAAACTAGCATGTCATTATAAGACCTTTGTCTTGTGTAGCAAGAAAAGAATTTAAATCGTTGTTATTATTTAAACTGTCTTGCGTAGCACTAACTAAATTATTCTTTTTTATTGCTATCGAAGATATGCTTTGCTCCGCATCAGCAAGAGAATATCTATCTATTATTATATTATTAAACCATATCGCCTACAATCTATAATATCTATTTACCATCATCTCTGCTTTATTATATATAATTCATCCTTTACCATTTCTAATAAAAATAAAGAATTTAGTCCATTTTTCTATTACATATGAATTTTCTAGCTATAAGGGGTGGCAAAAAAAATTCTCATTTAATATTATAATTGCTAATTTACCTTTATTCTAATACATTAGATTAAAGGATTATAAAAATAAAATAAAAATAAATTAAAAATGAATAGTACAAGGATTATATAATCATCAAAATTTTGATTAATAGCAGGCTTAATTGATGCCGAAGGTAGCTTTATAGTTACTCTTTCTAAGGATAGTAATAGAAATCTAGGTTACAGTCTTAAGATATCCCTGGAAATGGGCTTAAATTCTAGAGATAAAAATTTATTAGAAATAATAAAAGCTGATTTACAGGTTGGTGAGATATATTTTAACAAGAGTGACAATACCTACAAATGAAAAGTTTCTAATGTGGAACAGTTATACAGTATAATAATACCCTTTCTGAAAACATACTATCTTGTTTCACAAAAGAGAATAGATTTTGAAATCTTTCTAAGAATAGTGGAGATAATATGGTTAAAAAATCATCTTACTTTACAGGGATTACAAGAAATAATAAATTTAAAGTGTAGTTTAAATCTAGGTTTGAAAGAAAACTTAAAAATATATTTTCCTAATACTAAAGCATTTCCTAGACCGGTTGTAGCGTTTAAAGGTATACCAAATGGATACTGATTATCTGCTTTTGCCGAAGGTGAAGCTTGCTTTTTTATAAGAATTTATAAGTCTCCCAAGTCTAAATTAGGTTATGCTGTTCAGCCAGTCTTTATTATTACACAGCACTCTCGTGATAGAGTTCTTATGGAAAGTATAGCAAAGTTTTTTGGCTGTGGTATTGTTAAAAAACGTAAATCAGAGGCTTGTGACTTTACGGTTACATCCATAAAAAGTATAAGCGATATTATTATACCTTTTTTCGAAAAATACCCGCTAAGGGGAGAAAAACTTATAAATTACAATGACTTCAAGGAAGTTGTTAATCTAATGACATCTAAACAACACCTTACAGAGGAAGGCTATAAAAATATATTAAAGATTAAAAAAGGTATGAATACAGGCAGAGTATAATAAATAGATTAATAGCGAGCAATAAAAAAAGAAATGAATACAGGCTTACATTGCATGCTACGCAATAGAGGATTTTTAAATAGATACTAGTAAAAAAAATAATATATAATTAGGCCTTTGTAGCGTTATAATACAAAGATAGCTGACTTAATATACGGCAGAATGTGACAATAATTAATTATTGTTTGCGGCGAGGGCCGCTACCGCTAATTTAGCCAACAATTCTGTTTGAGCCGTGTGCTGGGAAACTAGCACGCACGGTTCTTAGAGGGGGAAAATCCGAGAGGATCTACCTATCTCAACTGTTTAATTTGATGGTCCGCAAAAAACCTTACCACAATTTGTATGTAAAATTTTTTATACAAGCGCTGCACGGTTGTCTTCAGTTAATGTCGTGAGATTGTGGTTAGTTCCATTAAATTAACGTAAACCCATACTTTATTTTTATATAGAGTAGTTCACCGCTAGATTGGATGTGATAATAGGGACTAAGACAAGTCATCATGGCCTTAATATTGTGGGCTATAGACGTGCCACATATGCCTTTACAAAGGGATGCGAAATTGTGAAATAGAGCTAATCCCCTAAAACAGGATAAAAACTTAATGGATTGTAGTCTGTAATTCGACTGCATGAAAGAGGAATTACTAGTAATCGTGAATAAGAACGTCACGGTGAAATTTATCTCAGATAGGTACTAACCACTCGTCAGGCGCTGAAAGGAGTATGCGCAATAAGTTTGGTTGCAGTCTGCTTATAATCATAGCAATAAGGCTATGAAATGTGGATTAGCAGGTTTCGTATGAGTGACTCTGATTAGTGTTAAGTCGAAATACGGTTCGTGTAGTGGAAATTGCACGGGATTAATTAAATTTAACAATAAAAAGTGTGTATTTATTTTTACTATTTAATATTTAGATTATAATTTTATTTTTTATAGCATAAAGTAATAAATAATGCACAATAGGAAGGTTCCGTTTGTTGGTATGACGGGTTGAGCTGTAAACTCAATAGCTATAGCTGTCGAAGGTTCGAGTCCTTTTCTTCCTAATCCTTGTATAAATATATAAGGTATTAAACATGTTAGCTAAATTGGTATAGCGTTGTGCTACGGACACAAAGATTACAAGTTCGAGTCTTATACATGTTTTAGGTTTATTTAATTAAAAAGTATGAAACATAGATAATCCTAGGGAGGGCTGAGGATGGGCAGGTATTATTTAGCAGGAAATAAAAAATAAAAAATAAAAAATAAAAAATAAAAAATAAAAAATAAAAAATAAAAAATAAAAAATAAAAAATAAAAAATAAAAAATAAGCCTTTGTAGCTCAAAGGTAGAGCGGAATACTGTTAATATTTAGATAAGTGTTCGATTCACTTTAAAGGCTTAAGGGAATAAGGCTTAAGATTGTTTTAAATATATTCATCAAATTTTATTTTAAAGTTATACCTTTGCCCTACTTTCCGTATTTGTATTAGTCTATATGACGTATTTAATATTTTTCTGTTATTTT